>VAPL010221061.1_pt1 | contig 14587 bp, 15 predicted proteins | sample 3395061 | NCBI WGS metagenome assembly VAPL01 (sample SAMN08290444, study PRJNA428436) | hydrothermal vent metagenome | isolation source: Deep-sea hydrothermal vent chimney 2 | place: Pacific Ocean: Juan De Fuca Ridge | depth 2182 m m | reverse complement strand
GCAATGGGTTGCCAGTAAATGATAGAAAGTGACAGGCTAATCACTGCAACAAGCTCAATGGATGAGGAACGCCAAGACCGAGCTATACGACCCAAACGATTAGATGATTATGTCGGACAGACGGAATTACGTATACAAATGGAAATTTTTATTAAAGCTGCGACTGCAAGGAATGAAGCACTTGATCATGTTTTGATTTTTGGTCCACCAGGTCTTGGAAAAACAACGCTTTCTAATATAATCGCTACCGAAATGGGAGTTAATATTCGTCAAACCTCTGGTCCAGTACTGGATAAAGCAGGCGACCTTGCTGCTTTGTTAACAAATCTTGAAGCTCATGATGTTTTATTTATTGATGAAATTCATCGTCTAAGTCCTGTTGTTGAAGAGATTTTATATCCTGCAATGGAAGATTATCAACTTGATATAATGATTGGTGAAGGGCCTGCGGCAAGATCAATCAAATTAGATTTGCCTCCTTTTACACTTGTTGGTGCAACTACTCGTGCTGGATTGCTCACTTCTCCGTTAAGAGATCGTTTTGGTATTGTTCAACGCTTAGAGTTTTATTCAGTTGATGAATTGGCAACCATTGTCAATCGTTCGGCAAAAGTACTGGGGATTAAAGTTGAATCAACTGGCGCGCATGAAATTGCTAAAAGATCTAGAGGTACACCTCGGATTGCTAATCGCTTATTAAGAAGAGTCCGCGATTTTGCAGAAGTAAAAAGTGATGGGATTGTATCAAGTGAAATAGCCACGCAAGCCTTAAATATGCTGAAAATTGATAATAACGGTTTTGATTCCTTAGACCGTAAATTATTAAGAATAATGATTGATAAGTTTGAAGGTGGCCCAGTAGGTCTGGATACCTTATCCGCTGCTATTAGTGAAGAACGAGGAACAATAGAGGATGTACTTGAACCCTATTTATTACAACAAGGATTTATTATGCGCACACCAAGGGGAAGGGTTGTTACGCAAAAAGCCTATTTGCACTTTGGACTGAAAGCTCCAGAAAAAGACCCTGAAATGGACGATCTTTTTCAATGAGCGATTTTCAATGGCCTATTAGAGTTTATTATGAGGACACGGATGCAGGCGGTGTGGTTTTTTATGCAAATTATTTAAAATTTTTTGAACGAGCAAGAACTGAAATGTTACGATACTCTGGTTTTGAACAAGATCAGTTGATTACGGAACAACGCTTGATTTTTGTGGTCAGATCAGTTCAAATTGATTATTTAAAGTCAGCTAGATTCAATGATAGCCTGATAGTAAGTACAAAAATAGTAATGGCAAAAAAAGTCAGCCTTAATTTTGAACAAGTGATTACTCGAAATGAAGATGTAGTGTGTAAAGGCGATATTCGAATTGCTAGTTTGGACGTAAATAGCATGAAACCCAAAATAATCCCAGATTTTATATTGGAAAAACTAACAAATGACTAACGACGATTTATCTATATTTCACCTAGTTACAAATGCCAGCTTTGTTGTGCAATTTGTTATGGTTACTTTACTTAGTGCGTCCGTAATTTCCTGGACTTTTATTTTTTCCAAAAAAAAAGAGCTTAAACAAGCATTTTTTGTTGCCGATGATTTTGAAGATGAATTTTGGTCAGGCACTGACCTGACAAAATTGTATAAAAAATTATCTGCAAGTAATTTTACTCCAGAAGGGATAGAAAAAATATTTTTAGCGGGTTACAAAGAATTTTCCAGGATGTCGCAAAAAGAAGGGGTAGCCCCTGAGATTCAAGTAGAAAGTGCACAAAGAGTCATGCGAATAGAGCTGAATCGAGAGTTAGACCGATTAGATGAATCATTACCCTTTCTAGCGACAGTGGGTTCTATTAGTCCTTATATTGGACTTTTTGGTACAGTTTGGGGGATTATGAATTCGTTTATGGCTTTGGGGGATGTAAAAAATGCAACCTTGGCTAATGTTGCTCCAGGTATAGCCGAAGCATTAATAGCAACAGCGATCGGTTTATTTGCAGCCATACCAGCTGTTGTTGCCTACAACCGTTTTTCTACACGTTTAGATAGGCTAACAGGACGCTATGAACTTTTTTTAGATGAGTTTGTTGTCTTATTACAAAGACAGGCACATAAGTAATGGGGCATCGAATAAAAAAGAGAAAACCAATGGCAGAAATCAATGTAGTGCCTTACATTGATGTGACATTCGTTTTACTTATTATTTTTATGATAACAGCACCTTTGGTTCAAAATGGCGTTGAAGTTGATTTGCCTCAAGCTGTGGCGAGTCCTGTTGAACAAAAAAATGAGCCTCCTGTTATTGTTTCAATTGATAAAGAAGGCCAGTATTTTATTGATATTGGGGGGCAAGACGATGATCCAGTGAGTTCTCAGACTTTACTGGTTAGAGTTGCTGCAGTGCTAAGAAACAAACCTAAAACGCAAGTTTTTATTAGAGGTGACCATGCAGTTTCATATGGAAAAGTAGTCACAGCGATGGCTAGTTTAAAAGATGCAGGTGTTCCAAGTGTTGGGTTAATGACAAGTCCGGCTGATTAACTAACTATGAGTACAAAAACAAAACTTTCACTCCCTTTTATTTTTGCTATTACACTACATCTAGCTATTGTTGCAATGTTTGGATATAGTTATTTTATTAAAGATGAGGTGATAGAAATAAAGCCACCCCCTGAAATTATTGAAGCAACTGTCTTGGATGAAGAAACAGTAATGGCCGAATCTAAGCGGCTAAAGACTAACGAGAAAAATAAAAAAATTGCGCAAAATAAAAAACAGCAGGAAATAGAAGACAAGAGAAAAAAAGAAGAAGAGCTATTTCAGGACGCTAAAGAAAAAAGAAAAAATGAAGAGAAAAAAGCTCAAGACTTAGAAAAACGACGAAACGAAAATGAGTTACAAGAAAAAAAATTAGAAAAACAGCGTAAAGAAAGAGCGAAAGAGGAAAAAGTAAAAAAAGCAAAAGCAAAAAAAGAAAAAGCTGAAGAGGCCGCTCGCCAAGCTAAAATTAAAAAACAAAAAGAAGAAAAAAAACGGCAGGATGATTTACGAAAAGCTGAAGAAAAAAAGCGAGTAGCAGCTCAAAAAGCTAAAAAACAAAAAGCAGCTAAACAAAAAGCTGAATCTGAAGCTGAAATGGATGCTGAATGGGATAGAGAGCAAAAAGCGGCAATAGAAGAAGAGAATAGGTTGGCAACAATTTCTTTCTCAGTTGCGATTACGAAAAAAGTTAATAGTAAATGGATAAGGCCTCTAACTGCAATTAAAGGAATGAGTTGTTTTTTAAACGTTAAATTAAGTCCAAGTGGCAATTTAGATAGCGTTTCTATTCCTATAAGTAGTGGTGATGATGTTTTTGACAGGTCTGCTGAAAATGCAGTCCGTAAAGCTGCTCCGTTTTCTATGCCCAAGAACAGAGATTTAAATTTGAGAGAATTTGAATTTGAATTTGTGCCAGAATAATTATTAACCCATAAGTTAAGTAAAGTTATGTATATTTTTTTAAGAACAATTTTATTAGTTAGTTTGGTTGGGTTTTATGCCCCTTCATCTTTAGCTAAATTAACAATAAAAATAACAAAAGGAATTGAAGGAACGGTTCCTGTTGCAATAGTCCCTTTTGGCTGGCAAGGTCCGGCTATGAAAGCACCCTTGGATATAGCTACGATTATTAATGCTGATTTAGATAGCAGTGGCGTCTTTAAAACGCTATCAAGAAGAGATATGCTGACTACGCCTACAAAAGCAGATCAAATCAGGTTTAGAAACTGGCAGGCATTAGGTCAGGAATACATGGTGATTGGTAAAGTTAATGAGGTCTCACAAGGTCAGTATCAAATACAATTTCAATTATTTAATGTTTACAAAGGTGAGCAGAATTTAGGTTATCGATTTTCAGCTTCAAAACAAAATTTAAGAAAAGCTGCGCACAGTATTAGTGATAAGATTTATGAAAAATTAACAGGAAAGAAAGGTATTTTTAGTTCGCGTCTTGCTTATATTACGACAACAGCTCTATCAAAGAAGCAGAAATTGTATGAGTTGATTATTGCTGATGCCGATGGGTCCAGACCAAGACGAATTACCTCATCAAAAGAACCTTTAATGTCTCCAGCCTGGTCTCCTGATGGGAAAAAAATCGCCTATGTTTCTTTTGAAAATAAGCGCTCAGCAATCTATATTCAAACACTTTCCAATAAAAAAAGAATAAAAGTTGCCTCTTATCCAGGTATAAATGGAGCACCCTCTTTTTCTCCTGATGGAACACAATTAGCGCTCACACTGTCTAAAGATGGGAGTACAGATATTTATATTTTAAATTTAATAGATAAATCTCTTTTTAAATTAACCAAAAGCTATGGAATTGATACAGAACCTTCCTGGTCACCAGACGGAAAGATGATTGTTTATACTTCTGATCGAGGAGGGAAACCTCAGTTATATACAGTTCCAAGTTTTGGAGGCCAATCAAGACGGATAACGTTTGAAGGTGATTATAATGCAAGAGGACGATTCTCTGCTGATGGAAAAAACATTGCAATGGTTCATGCAAATAGCGGTGATTACAGAATAGCTGTAATGGATTTGGCTTCTCGCAGCATTGATGTGTTAACTGCTGGTAGATATGATGAATCACCTAGTTTTTCTCCAAATGGAGAGATGATTTTATATGCCTCAAGAAAAGGCAGACAACATGTGCTTTCAGCTGTTTCTATTGATGGTAGAATGCAACGTAATCTTGCTTTTAATAAAGGGGAAGTAAGAGAACCAGCCTGGTCACCATAAAAAATCAGTTTTTTATTATTTGGATGTGGAAAGAAAGCCGCATCCTTTTGTTTATTAATATAGTGTTTAGTGGGGTTTCAAATGAGTTTAAATAAAATAATTTTATTTTGTGTAATATGCGCAAGTATTCTGTCTGGATGTAGCTCTACAGAAGAGAAAAAAGAAGGATTGTTAAATGGGGCTGATGCAGATGCTTCAACTAGTGGTTATTCAGATGGATCATTACTTGGAGGAGAAGAGTTTGGCAACAATGCAAATGTTGATGCTTTAGGGTTAGGGCCTGAATTTAGAGACCCAAATAACCCTTTATCAAAAGGGATTATCTATTTTAGATATGATAGTAGCCAAATCAAGCCAGAATTTGTACAAGTGGTTGCTGCACACTCTGAGTATTTGAAAAATCATCCTTCCCGAAATGTTATTCTTGAAGGTCATGCGGATGAAAGAGGCTCAAGAGAATACAATATTGCATTGGGAGAACAGCGTGCAAAATCAATTGCAAGAATGATGAAAATGCAAGGTGTTAATAGTAGGCAGTTAGAAATTGTTAGTTACGGTGAAGAAAAGCCTGATTCAGATGGAATGGATGAAACATCGTGGCAGTTAAACCGTAGAGTTGAAGTTGTTTATCAGGGGAAATAAATGAGAAAATCGTTTGTTTTTTTGTTGTGTGTTTATTCAAGTGTGTATGCAGAGTCGCGTCCTTTAGCGCCTGTGATAGATAATTCAACCTATTCTAAAGGTTCATCTGCACAGCCTTCTAATAATGCTATGTATGAAATATTTGGCAGATTAGAACAAATGCAGCTTGAACTACAACAACTAAGAGGACTAGTAGAAGAACAGTCACAAACGATTAGAGAGTTAGAAAAACGACAAAATAATATCTATTCTGATTTAGATAATCGTATGCAAGAAGCATCTAGCTACAATAACAAAACAAGATCTAGAGTAGCGGCATTAGGAGGCACTAAAAATACTGGAGTATCAGGTGTTGCACAAGATAAAAAGCGCCATGCAGTATCATCTAGTAACCGGATGACAAATAGGCACTTTCCGGAAGATAAAAATATTGCCAAAACTCCTACCACCGCGCCACCTCTGGCTAATGTTCCTAAACGGATTGATAAAGTTAGTAATAAACCTGAACCTGTCGATAATCAAAAGAAAATGTACTTTTCTGCTTATGAAATGCTTAGAAATGGACATAATACTAAAGCTATAGAAAAATTTAAGGGGCTTTTGAATGAATATCCCGATGGTAAATATGCTAGTAAATCACAATATTGGTTAGGCGAAGCCTATAAGGTAACCAATAATATATCAGCGGCAAAACGCGCATTCGCAAAAGTGATCAGTCATTATGGCAGGAGCCCTAAAGTACCTGATGCTTTGCTCAAACTTGGATATATAGAATTAGAACAAAATAACAAGGTAAGTGCTCGCGATTATTTGACAAAAATATCTGTTAGTTATCCAGATTCAACAGCAGCACATCTTGCGAAAAAGAAATTATTACAAATGGAAACCTTAGGCCCTTAGTGAGTAAAGCATTAAAAATTACCGAAATTTTTTATTCTTTACAGGGAGAGAGTGCCACAGTTGGTTTTCCGACTGTTTTTATTCGATTAACGGGTTGTCCCCTCAGGTGCTCATATTGTGATACCGCTTATGCCTTTTCTGGCGGGGTAAAACAGACTTTATCAACAATTATTGATAAAGTCGATAAGTACAAAGCTAGATATGTCACCGTAACAGGAGGTGAACCTTTGGCTCAAACGGAATGTCATGAGCTTTTGGTCTTACTTGTTGATAAAGGGTATGAAGTTTCATTAGAAACTAGTGGGGCGTTAGATATATCTAACGTAGATCAGAGAGTGGTGAAAGTGATGGATTTAAAAACACCTAGTTCTGATGAAATGGACAAAAATTTATATCAAAATATTGATTTTTTAACAATGAAAGATCAAGTCAAATTTGTAATTGCCGACAGCGTTGATTATGAATGGTCAAAATCTATTATCAAAAAATATGATTTATCTGCTCGCTGTCAAATATTGTTTTCACCTGTCATGGGTAAAATGAACCCTACAGAATTGGCAGAAAATATTATTCAAGATAATTTGCCCGTAAGGTTTCAAATTCAATTACATAAATACCTTTGGGATGATACACCTGGTAAATAAAATAAGATGCAAAAAAAAGCAATAATTCTGTTATCTGGGGGATTAGACTCAATCACCGTATTAGCCCAAGCAATAAAACAAGGTTACCAATGTTATGCTTTGAGTTTTGACTATGGTCAACGGCATAATGCAGAATTAATTGCGGCAAAAAAGATTGCTAAATATTACCAAGTTTCTATGTATAAGGTGATCGAGCTTGGGTTTGGATCAATAGGTGGTTCAGCATTAACAGATGAGCATATTTCAATTCCTGAAAGTCCACAAAAAGGGATACCTGTAACCTATGTACCCGCTAGAAACACTGTTTTTTTATCATTTGCACTTGGCTGGGCTGAAGTTTTAGGTTTGCATGATATTTTTATTGGGGTCAATGCCGTCGATTATTCTGGCTACCCTGATTGTAGACCTGAATTTATTGAATCATTTCAAAAATTAGCCAATGTTGCTACAAAAGCCGGGGTAGAAGGCGAAAAAATTAAAATACATGCGCCTCTCATAAAATTGAGTAAGTCAGACATTATTAAGCTAGGAACAGAACTAGGTATTGACTACAAACAAACCGTTTCCTGCTATGCAGCAGATATAGAAGGCCGTGCTTGTGGTGTTTGTGAAGCTTGTAGACTTAGGGCTAGTGGCTTTCAAGATGCGAAAATAACCGACCCAACCCGTTATCAATAATTCTCAAAATCTCTATACTTCTTGTAGTCACGGATGCGGATTTCTATCGGTCGATTTTTACCGATAGGCTGCGTTGCTAAAATGGTTGCAGATAGCTATGCCCTTTCAGCGCCTCGGCTTGCTCCATGCGTTACTCTACCTCCTGTGTCCATACAGTCATTGCTATCGACAAAAATCAACTCGCTATAAATTCCTCATCCGTGACCGCGCGAAGTCTATTCTATTTTTGTAAAAAATAAACAATTCAGTTGTATAAGGAGCCTCTGATCAAGTCCAATTATTTTTAGCTTGCTAAAACTGCCGATATTTCCCACGAAGATCGGAGCAATAGAGTGACTATTACGTCTCACTTCGTGAAAATAGCGACAGTTTTTTCTGCGCTAAATTATAACCAACTTAATCAGAGGTTCCATAAAAAACTAGTAAAAACATCAAATTGTTCTAAACTTTAAATACAACAATATTTTAAATAGAATTAATATGTGTAAGGGTCAAACAAAATCTCAATTTGTTGCAGTGGCTTCCATTGCTGCTGAGCTGAATGCAGTTATGGATGTGGCGAAAGAAATTTCATTAGCTGCCGCAAATGCAAAGGCGATTGCATTTAGAGCGGGGGAAAAAGCCAAAGGATTTCAGCCAATAACTGATTTTATTAATGAACTAGCAAAAGAAACGATTGCATTGGTGACAGATGTTAATGAACATGCAATTGAATTGTATCAATTGACAGTCAATAACTACAGAACGACAAATGTCTATACTCAGTTAAAGTTAGTGGAAAAGTTATCAAATGATGCTGCTTATATTAATTCTATTGAACAGCCCATACTTAATGCTCAGATAAAAATGGACAAATGTAAGAGGGACTTCAAAATGAATATCACACAACTTTTAGATCAATTAGAAGAAGTCATGCATCCTGCAAGAGCTGCTCGCGTGATAGCTGCAAATTCACGTATCGAAGCATCACAAGCAGGTGAGTATCTCCAAAGCCTGCAAGCAGTTGCAGAGAGCGTGGATAATGCTGCACAGATTATCCATGATAATGTACAAAGATGTCGAAGTGCTTTATCAATAGTTGAGCAAACTGATTAATTAAAAAAGACGCTTATTTCTTATGTTAAGAGGATTATAATAAATGAAGATGACAAATATTTACGAAGGATCGTATCAATGGATTATGTTTGGCCGTGATGAAAATAAGCCTGATAGTATTATAGATACTAACCAGTATATGGTTAGAACAGCAAAAAGAAGTTTATTAATAGATCCAGGGGGTGTTGAACTATTTTCACCTATGCTTGCTGCAGTGCTTCACTATGCACCAGCAGATCAAATAACTGATTTATTTGCATCACATCAAGATCCAGATATTATTTCATCATTAGGACTGTGGGACCAAGCATTACCCAATGCAAAATTACATGCATCAGACTTATGGGAAGGGTTTATTAAACACTTTGGCTGCGAATCCATTGAATATGTTCCTATCAGTGATAATGGAGGTACAATAAATTTAGATGAAGTGGAATTACAAATAATCCCTGCACATTATATGCATTCATCCGCTAATTTTAATATTTATGACCCTCAAGCTAAAATCTTAATGTCTGGCGATGTTGGTGCTGCTTTGGAAGAGCCAGGTTCACCCATGTTTGTTGAAAATTTTGATTTACATATTGAAAAAATGAGGTTTTTTCATCAACGATGGATGCCTTCAAATCAAGCAAAAAAAGTTTGGATTGATAGAGTAAGAGAGTTAGATATTGATATTTTAGCACCACAACATGGTCGAATGTTTAAAGGTGATGATGTCAATCGTTTTCTAGATTGGTTTGAAATCCTACAAGTAGGAACAGCAGTTTAAAAGATAAAGATTTGCTTATTAAACCATTACATTTTTTTGTTTTTGTTATGTAAAAAAACCTTGCCAAACCTTAAAATATTGCTATAATTGTTAATCTTTGTTGGGTCGCTAGCTCAGTTGGTAGAGCACCGCACTTTTAATGCGATGGTCGACGGTTCGAATCCGTCGCGACCCACCATATAAGTTTTGATAAACCAGCATATTAGCTGGTTTTTTTATGCCTGACATAAAAAAACATGAAGTGCTAGTTCTTTAAAGGCATAAAATTACACAGGTCTTTATTGATTCATATTCTAGCGTCAACAAATAGTTATTTTCAGAATAAATTCTTTCTTGCTAGAAAACATTAATGAAGTAATACCTTCTTTTTCAATCACACTATTTTTTTTGCTAAATATTTCATTTTAGAAATTATTTATATTGAACATAAAGTCAACTGAAGTACTTACTATATTTTTTTTGGCACATATTTATAATGCCCTGTGATTTTGTATTTAAAAAGAATATCTTCCAATTGTGGCCCACGACCTATGTTATGAACTATAAGTGGATTCCCTGTTTTTTTGCTAACTTGATCTGTGACGATACCAATGTGCGGCAAATTTCCTGGTAACATCCAAGTTACTAGATTGCTTGGCTTGTAGTCACCTGCACTATTAGAAATACGAAGAACTTCCCCATGCCTACTAAAAAAAGACTGTAGATTTGGAACACGCCGATGATCAATGTTTTTGTCCGGTTTGTTTAAACCCCAAATTCTCATTGAGGGGTATGCATCAAAATTGACTGTCATATCTTCATGGACTAATTTTTGTAAATCAGTACCTATTTTTCGATACGCACGAATTACAACATCAGTACAGACACCTACATTTTCAGGTATATCTCCATTGGGGTAAGCAATAGAATAATATGATCCATCATAACGAATACTGAAACGCGTTCTTTCGATAGCCGATTTGACAAATTCGTTTTCAAAACTCAAGGCATAGATATTTTGCGAAGTTAACAACGATATAAATATTAATGCTCGTACCATGTTAGTGCTTGTTTAAATATAACGTTATTTTTAGCGATAAAGGAGTGTGGTGACTACTCAGGAGTCCATGCAAATGGTATGTTTTGTCGAAGCGATCTATTGTTTATCTTTAGGGTGTCTCTATTAATTGATGAATGGAATATTGAGTCCAAAATATCCAGTCTCTACGTTGAAATCCTTCGCAATAGCCTGCTATTACGTGTGGGTTTCGTCTTGGTCTTGAATATTTTAGTTCTCAATTTTCTCATCCACAAATTATAGAGGTTCGCTTATATCTAATTAAATAAAGCCCATTGCATCATTGAAGTGTGTAATCCTATTAACCGGTCAGTATTACTTAACTTTTAAAGAGTCAACCATAGATTTTATCAATTTTTCATCAGGGTCTATTGATATACCTAATAAATCATCATTCAATGGTGTAGAAACCATTATTTTAACACTTTGTGTTTTCTTGTGGCTCACCCTATAGAATACAAAATCATCACGCTCAGTAATTTTAAAGTCCTTAGATTTTTGCATACGTCTGAATTCAGCAACTGCTTTGTTGTCACTCGGCACATCACTATATAAAATATAAAACAACTCCCTGAGAGTCTCAACTCCATACTCCTCAAGGGGGAAAATTCCTTTTTTTACCAATTTAACCATAGCTACTCCCTTTTTGTGTTCGTTTACAATGTGAATTGCATTTGAACCTTCTGCAAGGGGTTTACCATTATTGTGGACACTATAATTATCTGGGAGGGTGAATTTATAATCACGGTATTCCGTTCCTAAACATAAACTCGGAAATAGGAATAAAAACATTAATATTTTCATAATAAACCATAAACCGTTTGTTTTATTAACCTAGGTGTAACGGCTTGCAAACATAATCGCTAGGACTCGCAAACATCACAATTTTGGGCTCAGATTATTTGCAAATATAAAAGTGTTTAGGCTCACATTAATTGAGAATGGACTCACTTTATTTGCAAACAGCTTGCAAACATCCATCAGGACTCACATTAGATGAAAATGTAAAATCAGATTGGAATTCCAACGCTAATGGGGCTGCTCACGAAACGGAAAAAATCGTATGTTTTAAGGTTCAGCGTTCTTCCGTAGCGGTCTGAATTACTATTTATCCTGCTGCCAAATATAATTACCCGTCAGGTTGATATGCTCACAACCTAATAATGATAAAGACACCAATAACTTTTCATCTATTTCTTTTCCTTGTTTACGTATATATTCTGTCTCTGAAAGTGACAGAATAAAAAAACTTGTTAATTATCAAAAGTATACTAGACTAATACAATAGCTTTTTTACCTTTATTAATTAAAAGGATTTATCATGATTTCAAAACACCGCTCATCGTTATCATTTCTGTTATCGTTTCTTGCCTTACTTTTTTCTTTTACATGCTCTGCTATAGAATATGAAGAAGTTTGCTGGGAAGAACAAATTGGTTGGGAGACTGAACCTGGCGGGTGGTATAACGGTTCTTATTATGGGCCAACTGAAATTCCTGTATACGGAGAAGTCTGTGAATTAATAGATATTCCCCCACCTGAATACACATGTCCTGATGGAATGAGTGTTGTAACAGATTTAAGCGAGTGTCCGGTTGATCCTGAGCCGGTTGACCCTCCTCCACCTGAATATACATGTCCTGATGGAATGAGTGTTGTAACAGATTTAAGTGAGTGTCCGATTGATCCTGAGCCGGTTGATCCTCCTCCACCTGAATATACATGCCCTGATGGAATGAGTGTTATAACAGATTTAAGTGAGTGTCAGGTTGTGCCGGAAAAAGAGTTGGGGCCGGCTGATGACCCTTGCGAGCCTGGATTAGCTTCAGTAGGGGTAGGTAACCCCATTAATTCTGCTACAGGAAATAAATATCAGGTCGAAGTGGATTATCAATCTACTGTTGACGGAGGGATTGATTTTATTCGTTCATACAATAGTCAAAAGGCTGATGCAGGGAAGTCTTTCTGGCAAAAAATTTATCCAAATACGCTTGGAAATCATTGGAGGCATCATTACCAAAGAGCTATTGTTGTCCTAGAAGAGTCCGATTCATCGGGTCGCCTTGTCTTAATCCGCCCTGAAGGACAGGTATTATACTTCTCAGGAAATAGTACAGCGGTTGATTGGGTAGAAATATCTGGTAGTAGTAAGCTGATTTCTCAGTATGATGAGACAGGGGTTCGAACAGGTTGGGACTATAAAGGAAAAGACGGGTTATTAGAGCACTATAATTCAAGTGGCCAGATAATGACTCTAGAAGTTAGCCCAGGGTTAACTCAAACACTTCATTATAATACTCAAAATAAACTTGAGTCAGTCACAGATCCTTTTGGCCGGACTTTACAATTTCAGTATGGAAGCAATGCAAAATTAATAGCGATTATATTACCTGATCAACAGGTGATTCAATACAGTTATGATTCACAAGGCCGATTAAGTACTGTCCAATACCCTGATACGACACCTCTTGTGACGAATGACCCATTACCTACAAAAACCTATCATTATGAAAATACCTTATTTCCATATGCATTAACGGGAATAACTGATGAAAAAGATCAGCGCTTCGCAACTTGGACTTATGATGAAAAAGGGTATGCGAATAGCAGTGAGCATGCAGGAGGAGTAGATCACACGTCTTTGGTTTATGATGAAAATAACCTAAGAACGTCGATAACAGATGTTTTAGGGCAAACAAGAACCTATCAGTTCAGTATGATCAATGGAATGAAAAAATTGGTCAAGGTTGAAGGTGCCCCTAGTGCTACTTGTAGCGGTCGTGTTTCAGACATGACTTATGACACGCAAGGAAACCCCGATATAATTATAGATTATAAAGGTAATCAAACAGACTATGACTATAATGAAAAAGGGTTAGTCATTAAACAAGTCGATGCTGCTTATACCGATCTACAGCGCGAGATTGAAACAGAGTGGCATGCTGAATTAAACTTACCCAGTGCACGCACATACAGCAGCATGATGGAGGGTATCTATAAACGTATAGAATATAGCTATGACAGTGTGGGTCGTTTGTTAAATAAAACAACGATTGACCCTAATAGTAACCAAAGTCGCACAATTCAATACAGCTATAACAACCAAGGACTATTGGCAAGTATTAATGGGTCACGGCTTGACGTAAACGATACAATAACCCACGAATATGACTCTCAAGGCAACCTGTTAAAGATTCGAAACGCATTAAATCATGTAACTGAAATTTTAGAGCATAATGCACACGGTCAAGCAACTAAAATAAAAGACCCCAATGGCTCCATTACTGAGTTTTACTATAATGCGCGGGGGCGTTTAATTGAACGTAGAATTGATGGAGTAAAAACCACTTTCATTTACGATGCTACAGGGAAAATCATAAAAACTCAGTATCCAGATGGAAGCGAACTTAACTATCAATATGATAATGCACACAGATTAACATTAATCAGTGACGCTCAAGGTAACCAGATTCAATACACCTTGGATAATCGAGGCAATCAAATTCAGGAGCAAAGAAAAGATGCTAATGGACAGCTATATTTTCGTTTAGAACGTGAGTTTGATAGTTTAAGTCGATTACTATTAGATATCGATGGGAGTGGAAATGTTACACGTTATCGTTATGATAAAAATGATAATTTAACGGCAAGGACAGATCCCAGAAATAGTGGCGATAAACTGCTTGCCAGGACTTTAAACCCTGATAATACTGATAATAGTGTTATCTACTTATATGATGCATTGAATAGGGTTATTCAGTCGTCAAATTTACGTCAAGCAGATTTTCCTGGAGACGATACTCTCACTCGTTATGTATACAACAGTTTAGATCAACTTGTGGAAGTGGAAGATCATAATATGACTATGACCACATACGAATATAACGGGTTTGGTGATTTAATTAAAGTTGTTAGTGCTGAGACAGGAAGCACTCAATATGAATATGACTCCGCAGGTAATAGAACTAAAAAAACTGATGCTAAAGGCGTTATAACTCAATATCAATATGAT
>VAPL010179411.1_pt1 | contig 14591 bp, 18 predicted proteins | sample 3395061 | NCBI WGS metagenome assembly VAPL01 (sample SAMN08290444, study PRJNA428436) | hydrothermal vent metagenome | isolation source: Deep-sea hydrothermal vent chimney 2 | place: Pacific Ocean: Juan De Fuca Ridge | depth 2182 m m | reverse complement strand
CAGGCTAATAAAGCTGCGATTTTGGCAGCCTGTACCGATTTAAAAACCCCGCGCGTAGCAAAAAACATAGAAGGACGGTGATCTACAGAAATAAATACTGGGCGTTCTCTTTCTTCGCGAAATATTTTGGTGTGGGTTTTTCCTGTGCGAGCAGTCACTCGCCAATCAATACTGCGTATATCGTCACCGGCTTGATACAATCTGGATTCATCAAATTCCATGCCTCGTCCTTTAAAAGGTGAAATAAAGCCACCGCTTTGTTTAGAACGAATCGTGGATTGGTGCAGATTAAGTGATGCGGCGGGTTTTGCCAGATTTATCAAGTTCTTTAACTTGACTGAAACCAGTTCGCTTTCAGCATTCATTTTAAGGCACAGCTATTCTGGAAATTAATTCATTAATAAAATGTTCAGTGGTAATGCCCTCTGCTTCTGCTTCATAAGACAGAATTAAGCGATGACTTAAAATATCAAAGGCCATTTCCTGTATGTCTTCAGGCCCTACAAAATCCCTCTGTTGTAGCCAGGCCTTGGCTCTGGCACAACGGTCGAGGCCAATACTGGCTCTTGGGCTGGCACCAAATTGTAACCATCCTGCTAAATCCTTGCCATAAGCGGCTGGATTACGAGTGGCTAAAATAATTTGTAATAAATAATTTTCAAGTGCATCGGCCATGTATATATCCAGTACTTCCTGGCGAGCATCCAATACTGTTTGCTGGCTTATGGGCTGAAAATTTTCAGCTAATGTTTGTTTTTCACCTTTGGCTTCGCGGCGAGCTAAATGTAATATGTTTTTTTCATGTTCAGCTTCCGGATAATCAATTTTTATATGTAATAAAAACCGATCCAGTTGCGCTTCGGGCAAGGGATAAGTGCCTTCTTGTTCAATCGGGTTCTGGGTTGCCATGACCATGAATAATTCGGGTAAGGGGTAGGTCATGCTACCCACGGTTATTTGCCTTTCTGCCATGGCTTCCAGCAAAGCGGCCTGTACTTTAGCCGGCGAACGGTTGATTTCGTCAGCGAGTACCAGGTTATGAAATAAAGGCCCTTTTTGAAATTCAAAGGTTCCCTGTTGGGGGCGATAAATTTCCGTTCCGGTTAAATCAGCAGGTAATAAATCCGGGGTAAACTGTACACGATGAAAATCTGCTTCTATGCCTTTGCTTAATACATTGATTGCTCGTGTTTTAGCCAGGCCAGGTGCGCCTTCTACTAATATATGTCCATCAGCCAGTAAGGCGATCAACATTCTATCAACTAAACCCTCCTGACCAATGATATGCTCATTAATATACGATTTTAGTTGTTGAAAAGAAGCCTGGGAGCTACTAACACTTGCTGCAGTCATGTGTCTGTTATTTCCTTTATTAAAATTAAGTCCATCTGACGATAGATGTAGTGTAAAGTTCCCTATTTTAGTGAATTCAATACAAATTTGTAAGTTTCAATAATGTCTGAATATAAAACAGCCCCACTACCTAGCCGCTCAATACCATCGGGTATTATTTTTATTGTGGTTAATGAAGCAGCAGAAAGATTTAGTTACTATGGAATGCGTGCTATTTTAGTTGTTTTTATGACTCAGTATCTAATGAACTCAGCCGGTGCATTGGATGTAATGAGTGAAAATGAAGCGCAGGGCTATTATCATTTATTTGTTTCAGCAGTCTATTTCATGCCTATTTTCGGTGCTTTATTGGCGGATGGTTTTATTGGTAAATATCGCACAATTCTATTTGTATCTTTATTTTACTGTCTTGGACACTTCACCTTGGCACTTGATGATACCCGTACTGGCCTATTAATAGGACTGGGGTTGATTAGCATAGGTGCAGGGGGTATTAAACCCTGTGTTACAGCTCATCTAGGAGATCAATTTGGACAAAGTAATCAGCATTTGCTGAGCAAGGTGTTTGGCTGGTTTTATTTTGCTATCAATTTAGGTGCTTTTGCCGCCATGTTGATAATTCCCTGGTTATTGGTCCAGTATGGGGCGGCTGTGGCTTTTGCCATTCCGGGGATTTTAATGCTAGCAGCAACCCTTATTTTTTGGAGTGGACGCTATCGTTTCGTTCATATTCCGCCTGCAGGCAAGGCTTTTATAAGCGAGTGTTTGACTTTTGATAATATTAAAATACTATTAAAACTAAGCACTATTTATGTTTTTATAGCTGTTTTTTGGGCATTATTTGAACAAACGGGTTCGTCATGGGTGTTACAGGCGCAGAAAATGGATAGGGTTATTTTAGGTGTTGAGATTTTACCTTCTCAGATACAGGCAGCAAACCCTTTGCTGATTATGCTTTTAGTACCTTTATTTACTTATATTATTTATCCTTTTTTAAATAAAATTATTGTCTTAAGCTCGCTAAAAAAAATTTCTATCGGTTTGTTTATGACTACCCTTGCATTTGCTATTCCTTCCTGGATTCAAATGCAAATTGACCAGGGGCTGGTACCACATATAAGCTGGCAAATTCTAGCTTATGTCTTATTGACAGCTGCTGAAGTCATGGTTTCTATTACCTGCCTGGAATTTTCCTACAGGCAAGCACCTAAAAGCTTGAAGTCATTTGTGATGGCTTTATTCTTTATGTCTATAGCAATAGGAAATTTATTTACCAGTTTTGTCAATTTTTTTATTGTCAATGCTGATGGGAGTAGTAAACTAGTAGGTTCAGATTATTTTTGTTTTTTTACAATATTAATGCTGATAACTGCTATCTTATTTGTAATGGTTAGTCAAAACTATCAGGAAGAATCAGTTTTACAAGACGAACAAGCTTGATAGATATTATTATTCAGTAATATGAGGTGATTATGAAATTGTTACGAGTATTGATTTTGGCGGGTATTACCGTTTTATCATCCAGTACAATTGCTGCGGTTTTTAAATGTACTGATGGGCTAGGCGATACTAGCTATCAATCAGCACCTTGTGCGGATGAAGATATTGTGCCTGAATTTAAAGTTAAAAAAAGAGGCTTGATGGGCTTAATCAAGGCAAAAAAGAAAGAGAAAAGTAAAGAAGCATTAAAACAGCAATTAACCGCTGAATTAGAAAAACAAAGTGAACTAGAAAAGGTTCGGATAAAACGTACCCAAGAGCAAAGTGCTATCAATCAATTATTGATTGAAAACAATCCTGACCAGTTCTCTGCCTTTGCTATTCCTCCTTATTTACCTGAACAATCAACAGGTATGGTGACACCATTTCAAGCGCGATTGCCAGAGATTGAAAAATTTAGGCGCATAGCTGCTCAAAAAGCATTAGAAACAGGTGAATGTAAACGTGTAGATTCCAGTCAATTAAGTATGGAAAGCACAATGGACTCACTGATTTTTTCAATTGATTGTAGTAGTGCAAAAACTTTCAGTTTTAATGAGACTGAACTTGTCCGATAATGGCTATAGAAAAAACCATTTTTATTACCGGTTGTTCATCAGGCATCGGTTATACAACAGCTGTTGAATTAAAAAAAAGAGGACATAAAGTCATCTGTTCGGCTAGACAGGAAACAGATGTTTTAAGGCTAAAAAAACAAGGTTTTGAAACCTTGCAATTAGATCTGGCAGATTCAGCAAGTATTCAAAATGCAGTAAAACAACTTTTCCAGTTGTGCCATGGCAGAATAGACTGCTTATTTAATAATGGAGCATTTGGTCAGCCGGGTGCAGTTGAAGATTTAAGTCGGGATGTTTTAAGAAATCAGTTTGAAACTAATTTTTTTGGAACACATGAATTGACCAATTTAATTATTCCTATTATGCGAGAGCAGGGATATGGCCGAATTATATATAATAGTTCTATTTTAGGCCTTGTCGCTATGCGGTATAGAGGCGCATATAATGCTAGCAAATTTGCCCTGGAAGGATTGGTGGATACTTTACGGCTGGAGCTTCATGGAAGCAATATAAAACTTTCTCTGGTAGAACCAGGCCCGATTGAAAGTGATTTTAGAAAAAATGCTTTTGCTTTATATAAAGCGAATATTAACAAAGCATCCAGTGTTCATTTAGATGCTTATAATGAGATGGAACAACGTTTGCAAAAAGAAGGGTCTGCGGTGCCTTTTACTCTAGCTGCAACAGCAGTCGCTAAAAAAGTCATTCATGCAGTAGAGTCTGAAAGCCCTAAAATACGCTACTATGTGACTTTTCCGACGTATTTATTTGCTTGTTTCAAACGTCTGTTACCTTTGGCTTGGCTTGACTATTTACTTAGGAAAATTTAGTGGATGAATGCAGTATTATTTGTCCTTATTGTGGCGAAAATATTGATATTCTGATTGATGGCTCTGTTGAAGAGCAGCAGTATTTTGAAGACTGCTCCGTTTGTTGCTCACCCATTTGGTTTGAAGTAGTGTGTTCCAATTCTGAAATTAAAATCACGGTAAAAAGAGAGGATGATTAAGCAAAGCTTATTCCCATGGTATTTTTAATGTATTTATTTTGTTAATGCAATATACATCCAGACTATGCTAGAATCCTAACTAGCTTATAGCTCCTGTTTTGCTATTCGTTCCATAAAATAACTATAATGAGGTTACATATGAAATTATTAAAAAGCGTTCTTGTCGCTGCATCACTTGCACTTTCTTTAGGATCTTTTTCTACTACGGCAGTAGCTTGTGAAGATGGTAGAACTTGTGTGTCTTTTGGACAGGCCGTTTCAATGATTGATGAGCATATCGGCATGGCTATTGATGCTATCGAACAAGAACATGATACCGCAACAATTTTGAAACACATTAAACAAGCCAAAGATCTAAGTAAAGAAATCAACGAAAATGATCAAGTTGATATCGCGCGTGGCAGAGCTAATGGCTTGTTGAAAAAAGCTAGATCAGCTGTTAGAAAAGGCGAAATGTCTGCGGGTGATGAGGCTTTAAAAGCAGCTAAAGCGAAATTTGCTTCATTAGCTGGATTGCGTAATTAAAATAGATATTATTACATTTAATGTGGCAGGGTTTTCTGTACTCAGCCATGTTTTAGACGGTAAGACTTATAACTCAGAATTTATAAGTCTTACCGCCTGATTTATTCTTAGGGTAAATTAATTCCTCCAAAAAAAGCCTGTAGATCAATTTTTATTGGCATAAAGTAAATATTGAAATTCATCTTATCTGCCATTTTGATGACCTGATTTGAAAAATCAATATTCCAGTCAAGCTCCGGCTTAAAAGCCATCGGAAACTTCACTTTATTTTTTACTTCCCAATAGTTTTTGGAAGAAACTGTGGTAATTGGGCTTAAGCCTATAAAAATATCAAGTTCTCGCAAATGTTCGGCATAAATTTCTATTAAACGAGTATCATAAAAAGGCTGAGAAAAAAAGCTATTGGCACCTGCATCCACTTTTCTAAATACATAATCACACTCTTCCTGGAGCCCACTTCTATGAGGGTCAAAACCTGCATGTATTACTAGATCTGGAAATTTTTTATTAACAGCAGTAATTAAATCCAGCACACTGGTATTATGTACTTTACGCATTCCTTCCGGTGGGTCACCAGATACTAAGAGTACGTGGTTTAATTCTTTCTCTTCAATTATTTTAAAAATATCCCCGGATTCCAAAGAAAAATCTGTTGCTCTAAAATGTGGAATGAATTCATGTTTATTACGATCAATTTCTTTTCCGGTATTCCAGCTTCGAATATCAAAACGCTGGATATCTGGAACATTAATCATATCGATGGAGTCACCTAAATTTGAGGCAAAGCGGTATTGTTCATCAAATGCCTGTTGGGTTCTTGGAACTATTTCAAATGAAACTTTCATGAGTAAATCTGTTTTTTATTGATAAAATATATTTCTGGCCTTCTATTGGTGAGATAGAGTACTGGGTGATAGTTTTTTCTATTATTAAATAATAAATATCAATAAGCCTGCAGAAAAAATCCCTGCAAGGATATCATCCAGCATAATACCCAGGCCGCCATCAACTTTCTGGTCTATCCAGCGAATAGGCCAGGGTTTGAGAATATCGAAAAACCTGAATAAAACAAAACCCAGAAAAACGGCGTACCATGAAAAAGGAACCCACCATAAGGTAATCAAAAGACCTGCTATTTCATCCCAGACAATGCCGCCAAAGTCATGCTCACCTAACTGTTTGGCTGCGGATTCACAAATCCATATACCTGATAGGGTGAGCAAAATAATTAGCAGACTAAATAGCCAAAAATCAGCTTGTACAAAAAGCAAATAAACAGGAATAGCGGCCAAAGTACCCATGGTACCGGGCATTTTTTTTATTAGACCAGAGCCGAAACCAAAGGCTAAAAATAATACCGGATTTTTCATAATATCAGCAATAGTTAGCTTGTTTTTGCCGTATTCAGAATTAACGAAAATGCTCAAAACCTTTTACCTCTAAATTATTAATAATGCCAGAACGCTGTATTCTTAAACCTTGTTCAGCTTCTATTGTTCCCACTTGAGTACATTCTATCTGGATTAAGTCTATCTTATCCGGGCTCACGGTAAAACATAATTGATAATCTTCACCTGCTACCAGGGGTAGTGACCAATCATCAGTTTCTAGTATGTATTCATTTACTTGCTTTGACCTGGGAATCTTTTCCCAGTCTAATCTGGCACCGACGCCGCTTTGTTTTAAAATATGTTTTAAATCGGAGGCAATGCCATCGGATAAATCAATACAGGCATTAGCATATTCTCTAATAGCTATGCCTTCGGCAATTTTTGGTTGCGGTTGGTGAAACTGTTGCAAAGCTTGTTCAGGGGAGGAACATAAGTAGCCTTGCTCTATTTTTAGGCCTAGCCCTGCATCACCCAGGCATCCAGTAACAAAAATTAAATCACCCACTTTTGCTCCGGAGCGCTTTAAAGCCAGGCCTTGAGGAACTAGTCCCATGGCTTGAATGGTTAATGCTAATGCGCCTGAAGTAGTGTCTCCACCAATAATATCAACAGAAAACTGTTGCGCCAGTTTTTTTAAGCCCTGCGAAAACTCAGAAAGCCAATGATTATCAATTTTATGTATTGTCAGGGCAAGCGTTAGTGAAACTGGATTTGCCCCCATGGCTGCCAAATCACTTAGATTAACAGCCAGCAATTTATGCCCTAATTGTCTTGGATCCGCATTGGCAAAAAAATGTACCTCTTCAATCATGGTATCTGTGCTTATGGCTAGTTCATAACCCTTAGGGACAGTCATTAAAGCACAATCGTCACCAATCCCCAGTTGATTAACTGAACAATTTTTTAATGGCTGGGTGAAATATTGCTGGATAAGGCTAAATTCTGAAGTAGACACCCGAAGACCTATAGATCAGCAACTTTTGAATTAATTTCAAGCGCACGCCTTTTTTTGCTGACTTTATCTAGAATACTATTGATATATTTGTGGCTGCCATCAGCACCGAAACATTTGGCCAGGTTGACACCTTCATTGATAATTACTTTATAGGGCGTTTCCAGGCGATTAATTAGCTCATAGACACCAATTCTTAAAATAGCTCTTTCTACAGGATCTATTTTTTCAACCGGTCTGTCGACAAAATCGTTCAGGGCTGCATCTATATCATTGAGTTGCTTGGGAACACCATAAAATAGTTCAGAAAAATATTTTTTATGTGCACCTTTAAGGCGTTCTTCTTCTAAAAAATTCATTTCAATTCGGGCTAAGCTTTCCCCTGATACTTGCCACTGGTAAAGTGCCTGAACAGCACATTTTCTGGCATTAGTTTTTGCCGAACTCATTAATTTTCCAGATTATTAAACAAACTGACCATTTCTATAGCTGATAAAGCGGCTTCTGCACCTTTATTACCCGCTTTAGTGCCTGCGCGTTCAATGGCTTGTTCAATGGTATCGACAGTCAGTACGCCAAAACTAACCGGTATATTATATTGCAAAGAAATTGTGGCAATGCCCTTAACACACTCACCAGCAACATATTCAAAATGAGGTGTTCCACCTCTTATTACTGCGCCCAAAGCAATAATGGCATCATATTTTTTGCTTGCAGCAACACGCTGAACGACCATGGGTAATTCAAATGCGCCGGGTGCTTTAACCAGGCAAATATCTGTTGTATTTGCACCGTGGCGCACTAGTGTATCAATAGCGCCTCCTTGCAGCTGATCAACAATAAAATTGTTGAAGCGAGATGCTACAATACAAAACTTACCAGATTGAATGGAAAAATTTCCTTCAATGACTTTTACTTCCGACATTTTCTTTTTCTCTTTAATGTAATTATTCAGTATGTTCAACCACTTCCAGATTGTAACCTGAAAGTCCAAAATATTTTTTTTCTATACCCATTACTTTCATTTTGTGCACACCTAAATCAGATAAAATTCTGGCACCTGTACCCGTATTTCGCCAGTCTATTTTATTTTCTGAATTTGATGCAGTTGCCATAACGCCATTGTCTTGCAATTGATATTGATGAATATGTTCAACCAGTGATTTATTGTCTTCACTTTGCCGAATAATAACCAAAACACCGCGTCCTGCAACTTGAATTTTTTTCAAGGCTGCATTAATAGTGATGGAACAATCTGTGCGTTTTGACGAAAATAAATCATCTAGTAAATTACGCGCATGAACACGTACAAGAATAGGGGTGTCGTCTGCTACATCTCCCATAACCAGGGCAAGGTGTACATTGTCATCATTTCTATCCTGATAAGCATATAATCTAAAATCACCATATTCGGTTGGATAATAACATTCACTAATACGATCCAGAGTATTTTCATGCTGGATTCTATATTGAATTAAGTCAGCAATGGTTCCTATTTTAAGATGATGGTGCTTGGCAAATTTTTCAAGATCTGTGCGCCTTGCCATGGTGCCATCTTCATTTAAAATCTCAACGATAACTGCTGCGGCTTCAGAACCGGCCAGCCTTGCCAGGTCACAACCTGCTTCAGTATGGCCAGCACGATTAAGAACGCCTCCCGTTTTAGCCATAAGCGGAAAAATATGCCCAGGTTGAATCAAATTATCTGCGCTAGCATTTTTAGCCACAGCTGCTTGTACTGTTAATGCTCTGTCTGCTGCGGATATGCCTGTTGTGACACCTTGAGCTGCTTCAATTGATACAGTAAAATTAGTAGAATGTGCTGTTTTATTCTCATTGACCATCAAGGGTAGCCTGAGTTGTTGGCATCTTTCAGGTGTCAGTGTCAAACAAATCAAGCCTCGGCCATACTTTGCCATAAAGTTAATATCTTGCGCCTGAGTAAATGAAGCCACCATGACTAAATCACCTTCATTCTCACGATCTTCATCATCCATGATGATGACCATTTTGCCCTGGCGTAAATCCTCTATAATTTCTTCAGTTGTATTCATTAAGTAAAAAACCCACTATTTTGTAACAATTCTTCAGTTATTTTTCCTGTTGATTTCGCAGCAGTATCCCCTTGTATCAATCTTTCCATATATCTTGCCAGCAAATCAACTTCCAAATTAACCTCTGAGCTTGTTAGCATTGTACCTAATGTTGTTTCCTGCAAAGTATGTGGGACTATATTGACGCAAAACACTGCTCCTTCAACTGTATTTACCGTTAAGCTAACGCCATTAATACAAATAGAACCTTTTTCGGCAATATATTTCGCTAAATTATCGGGTGCTTTAAATTTAATACAAAACGATCGCCCATCGGGGTCTTTTGTAAGAACGGTAGCAAGTCCGTCAACATGGCCACTGACAATATGACCGCCTAATCGAGTAGTCGGTGTTAAAGCTAGCTCCAGATTGACGGTAGTTCCTATCCTCGCAGATTTTAAAGTGGTTCTGGAGATGGTTTCATTAGAAACATCTGCGCAAAAAAAATCGGATCCTATTTCTATAGCGGTTAAACACACGCCATCAACAGCTATACTATCGCCTAAAACGATATCATCAAGGGCTAGTTTACCCGTGTCTATTTTAAAGTGGAAATCGCCACCTTGTTGTTTTATAGCCGCTATTTTACCTATGGCTAAAATAATTCCTGTAAACATATCAATTATTTGTATTAAAAACTAATCTTAAGTCTGGTCCTATTTGTCTGACAGAGCTAATTTTGAGCTGTTTTTTATCATCCATATTTTGCACCTGAGGTAAATGAAATAAACCACGCCCTTTATCACCAAGGATACAAGGTGCCATATAAAGCCACCATTCATTTACTAGTTTTTCAGTCAAAAAAGCACCATTTAGAATGGCACCAGCTTCAATTAGCACTGTATTCATTTGTTGTTGTCCTAAAAAAACGAGAACAGCATTTAGATCTATTTGATTGCCTTTGTCAGGCAATTGAAAAACTTTCGCACCGGCATTTTCAAGTTGTTTAATTTTCTGCTTATCGCTACTACAGCTTAACACCCAGGTTTCGCCAGGCAAAGCGAGCATTTTCGCCTTCAAAGGCATCTGCAGTGTTGAGTCAAGTATTACTCTAACAGGTTGTTTTATCGGTTCTTCCAGTCTGACATTTAAGCTAGGATCATCTGCTAGAACAGTATTGATCCCGGTCAAGATAGCAGAGCTTTTTGCTCTTAATTGTTGCACGTCTGCTCTGGCATTAGCTGAAGTAATCCACTTGCTTTCACCTGATGCCATGGCTGTTCGACCATCCAGACTCATTGCCATTTTACTAAGTAAAAAAGGTAGCCCTGTCTGCATTCGTTGAATATAGCCTTTATTTAAAGCAAATGAATCTTCGGATAATATATTACAAACGACCTCTATCCCAGCATCCTGCATTCTTTTAATGCCTTGGCCTGCAACTAATGGATTAGGGTCTTGCATAGCAACCACCACTCGTTTAATACCAGCAGCAATTAATGCATCACAGCATGGGCCTGTTTTTCCGGTATGGCTACAGGGTTCTAATGTGACATATGCTGTCATATCCTTCGCGCTGTTAATTTTGTTGAGCGCATTAATTTCGGCATGGGCAGAACCTGCACTGATGTGCCAGCCTTCTGCTACAATTTTATCATTTTTGACTAAAACACAGCCAACATTAGGGTTAGGATCCGTTGTGTAATATCCTTTTTCGGCCAATTGCAAGGCTCTTGCCATAAAAACTTCATCTTTACGGGGCATGATTCTTTTGCAGGTTTTCAATTGTTTCGGTGAACTCATTCACATCTTGAAAGCTACGATAAACCGAGGCAAAACGGATATAAGCGACATGGTCAAGTACGCTGAGTTCTTTCATGACCCACTCGCCTAGTTCGCCGGCTGGCACTTCTCTGTCACCTTTTGCGGTCATTTGCTTTTTTATTCGGCTGACGGCTGCTTCAATATCTTCACTTTTGACGGGGCGTTTTTCCAAAGCGCGATGCATTCCAGAGCGTAGCTTAGCCTCATCAAAATTTTGCCGGGCACCATCTCGCTTGATGATTTTTGGTAAGCTCAGTTCTGCTACTTCATAAGTAGTAAATCTTTCTTTACATGTGCCACATTCTCGTCGGCGTCTAACTTGGTCGCCTTCGCTAGCAAGTCTGGAATCAATGACTCGGGTGTCTTGTGCCACACAAAAAGGACAACGCATAATTATTACCTGGTTTTTTTGCTACAAGTCAGTAGAGAGTGAAGCACTGTATTTTATCTCAGTACATAAATTATTAACTACTAATCCCACCTTTTGTTAATGCTTTTGGGTTTAATAATGTTTCTAATTCTGTGCGGCTTAAATCTGTCATTTCCTCAGCCACATCAATAATGGGTTGTCCTTGCTTATAAGCTGCTTTTGCAATTTGTGCCGCCTTGGCATAGCCAATAATAGGATTTAATGCAGTAACTAATATGGGATTTTTTGCCAAGGCTTCTTGTAAGTTTTCTTCCCTGACAGTAAAAGGGAGAATGGCCTGGTCAGCCAATAATTTTGTGACATTCCCGATTAAACTAATACTTTGTAAGATGTTATAGGCGATGACAGGGAGCATCACATTCAATTGAAAAGTGCCTGACTGACCGGCTATGGTAATGGTTGCATCATTACCGATTACTTGAGCTGCAACCATTGCTGTAGCTTCTGGAATTACCGGGTTTACTTTTCCAGGCATGATACTACTGCCTGGTTGTAGCGCAATTAATTCAATTTCACCTAAGCCAGCCATTGGGCCGCTGTTCATCCAGCGTAAGTCATTGGCAATTTTCATTAAACTGACAGCAATAACTTTTATTTGACCTGATAACTCAACTATTGCATCTTGAGCGCTCAGGCTTTCAAAAAAAGACTCATTGGGTTTAAACGGCAGGCCTGTTTCTTTACTTAGCGCCTGTGCAAATTTTTCCGCGAATTGTGGGTCAGCATTAATACCTGTACCAACGGCTGTTCCACCCTGTGCCAATTTGTAGATTCTAGGCAGACTGGAATTAATGCGGGCAATACCATTACGAATTTGTAGAGCCCAGGCGCCTAATTCCTGTTTCATTGTCAAAGGCATGGCATCCATCAGGTGCGTTCGCCCGGTTTTGGTTATGTTTTCTAAGCTTGCTGCTTTTTGTTCAATGGTTTCAGCTAGATGATTTAAGCCGGGTAATAATGTTTTTTGACATTCAATTGCTGCACTGACATGGATAGCTGTGGGAATGACATCATTACTGCTTTGTCCCATATTGACATGATCGTTGGCGCCGACCTTTGTGTTTGCAATATCACTAGCCAGGCAAGCCAGCACTTCATTAACATTCATATTAGTACTGGTACCCGATCCTGTTTGAAAAACATCTACCGGAAATTGTTTTTGATGTCCTCCATCCATAATTTGCTGGGCAGCCTGAATAATAGCAGTGCCTATAGGTTTATCTAATATGCCTAATTCGATATTTACTTTAGCTGCATTCTTTTTAATTAAAGCGACTGTGCTAATAAAAGTCGAAGGTAAAACCAGACCACTAATGGGAAAATTATTGATTGCTCTCTGGGTTTGTGCTCCATATAAAGCATTGGTGGGTACTTGTAACTCGCCCATACTATCTTGTTCTATCCGGTATTTTTCAGTCATCTAATAACTCTTCAATAAATAGTTGAACTTGATCCTGCTCAAAAGGCCAACTTAGGTCTTTATTAGTTACAGGGTGATACAAAACAGGAATTCTAAGCGCGTATTTTTCTTGCCATTGATCATGATCAGCTATGTCAATGGATTCAATTTCAAATAAACCTGGTTCACAGTTTGCAATGATTTTTGATGCATCTTCACATAGATGACAGCCTAAAGTTCCAAATAACTTTAATTTTAGCACTGAAAATTACCTATATTTCTAAATATTTTTTGTAAATGCTGGTTTATTTTAATATTGTGTACTATGATAAATATTACATACTTATTAGATGTTTAATAGTTATATCTAATGTGTATTATCTTAATAGACAAGAGGAATTAACATGCTTTATATTATTAGTACTTTCCCCGTACCCCCCTCTTTTTTAAACAGCACGCATTCGGGTGATACGGTTATTTTTACAGATAACGCAGTGTTTGCAGTTATTCAGGACAATATCGAAAAAGAGTCATTTTCCCAGAAAGCGTTTAACCACATTAATCTCTGTGTTCGAAAAGCCGATTTATTAATTAAAAATATATCAAATCATCAGTTATTACACGGTGTTGCTGTCATTGATGATTTACAGTACCAGTCTGTATTGTCTCAGGATTGTGCAATTAGATCTTGTAATTAGGCATAAACAGAGTTTGTAACTGGAGGAAACAAATAATGCTTTTTGCTTTAGTACCAGGTCAAGGTTATTGTGTTTGGGCTGTACTCGAAATCTTCGTTTACTTCGTGTAAACTCAGACTTCAGGGCACTGTCCATTCAGAAAGGCAATGGCTGGTATTAATCTAACAGTTTCTTGGGTGATTTATGGTTCGCTAATGTCAAAAAATAAGTTTTTTAAATTACCTTTAGGCTATGAAGGAAAAGTTCTAAGCTATTACAAATTTCAACAACAAGTCCAAAATGAATTATTATTGATAATAAGGTCATCATTACCGGATCACCTTGCCAATCATGCACTATATTGTGTTGCAACTCGGAACAAAATTTTACTTTATACAGATTCGGCTATCTGGTCATCACAACTGCGGTTTTATCACCAGCAGATGCTGCAAAGCTTATTAGCTTCAAAACAAGGAAGTTTTGAGGTTCTGCAAATAAAAATCATTCCTTCAACTGTAGAAAAAAAAGGGGAAGCCGTTAAAATCCCCTCCAAAGAAAACATTAATGGTCTCTTGAATCAAGCAGAGAATCAAAGGGATGTGGTATTAAAAACGGCTCTTTTAAAATTAGCAAGAACATTAAATAAGTTATCCAAAACTGACAGTAGCGACTGATCCTTTGTTAATTACGCCAGTTTTAATATTAGGGTGATGGAAAGAAATAATAATCCAATCCTGCCCAATATCGAACGAATATTTCTTTCCTGCTCCCTAAGTAACGTGCACAAAATAACTTGAACAACTGCCTTGTCTTTTGTCCGTCTTCTACGTTGTATAAATAGTTGTGTAGCCTGCTATGCACCTATTTATACGCCTTGAATACGAACAAAAACCTTGCATCAGTTGCCCAAGTTATTTCGTGCGCGTTCCTAAGTATCTGTT
>VAPL010846189.1_pt1 | contig 14594 bp, 10 predicted proteins | sample 3395061 | NCBI WGS metagenome assembly VAPL01 (sample SAMN08290444, study PRJNA428436) | hydrothermal vent metagenome | isolation source: Deep-sea hydrothermal vent chimney 2 | place: Pacific Ocean: Juan De Fuca Ridge | depth 2182 m m | reverse complement strand
GGCCAGACTGCAGAGGCATTCTGGAATTCTTTAAGTCATGTCGAGCCTATATCTATTGGCTTTAATTGTGCATTAGGCGCAAAAGAACTACGCCAATATATAGAAGAAGTATCAACTCTCGCAAATACTCATATTTCCGCACATCCCAATGCCGGATTACCCAACGAATTTGGAGAATATGATGAAAGCCCTGAGGACATGGCCAAAGAACTGGCTGACTGGGCAAGCAACGGATATTTGAATATTATTGGCGGCTGTTGTGGTACTTCGCCTGATCATATCAAGGCCATTATTGAAGCAGTACAGCCTTTTCCACCCAGAAAAATACCGGAAATAGAAAAACAATGTCGACTGGCAGGTCTGGAACCACAAAATATTACTCCTGCTTCCTTATTTGTTAATGTTGGAGAAAGAACTAATGTTACCGGTTCTGCCATATTCAAACGCTTAATTGTAGCCGGTGATTTTGAGGAAGCGTTGGCAGTTGCCAAAACACAAGTACAGAATGGCGCACAAATTATTGATATCAACATGGACGAAGGCATGCTGGAATCAAAAGAAGCCATGGTACGTTTTTTACATTTAATTGCTTCAGAGCCTGATATTGCCAAAGTACCTATTATGCTGGATTCTTCCAAATGGGAAATACTGGAAGCCGGACTAAAATGTATTCAGGGCAAGGGCATAGTCAACTCTATTTCTATCAAGGAAGGCGAAGAAAACTTCATTAAACAGGCCAAACTGGTTCGGCGCTATGGTGCGGCGGTAATTGTCATGGCTTTTGATGAACAAGGCCAAGCTGATACGCAACAGCGAAAAATACAAATTTGCCAACGCGCATATAAAATATTGACAGAAGTGGTAAATTTTCCTCCCGAAGATATTATTTTTGACCCTAATATTTTTGCCATTGCTACGGGTATTGAAGAACATAATAATTATGGGGTGGATTTTATTGAAGCCACCCGAGAAATTAAAAGAACCTTGCCTCATGCCTTAATTTCAGGCGGTGTATCTAATGTTTCCTTTTCATTCCGAGGTAACAATCTGGTTCGAGAAGCTATTCACGCCGTCTTCTTATATCATGCTATTAAAGCAGGTATGAGCATGGGGATTGTTAATGCCGGTCAATTAGCCATTTATGAAGATATTCCAGCCGAATTAAAACAAGCCGTTGAAGATGTGGTGTTGAATCATAGTGACGATGCCACAGAAATCATGCTTGAAATGGCGCAAAAATATCAAGGTGATGGCAGCTCTGCTAAAAAAGAAGATCTGGAGTGGCGAGAATGGCCCGTTACAAAACGTCTGGAACATGCTTTGGTTAAAGGTAATGCTGACTACATTATTGAAGACACAGAAGAAGCCCGGTTAGCAGCAGACCTGCCATTACATGTTATTGAAGGCCCTTTAATGGATGGCATGAATGTGGTGGGTGATTTATTTGGCGCAGGTAAAATGTTTTTACCGCAGGTAGTTAAATCAGCACGGGTAATGAAAAAATCGGTGGCTCATTTAATGCCTTATATGGATGCAGACAAAGACGGTGTTATTAAATCCAATGGCAAAATTCTAATGGCAACAGTAAAAGGTGATGTCCATGATATTGGCAAAAACATTGTGTCTGTCGTGTTGCAATGCAATAACTTTGAAGTTATTGACATGGGGGTCATGGTTGCTGCTGAAAAAATCCTGAGAATGGCGAAAGAAGAAAATGTAGATGTTATAGGGCTTAGCGGATTAATCACCCCTTCTCTGGATGAAATGGTGCATGTAGCTAAAGAAATGGAGAGGCAGGGCTTTGACATACCACTCCTTATTGGTGGCGCCACCACCTCTCGCGCCCATACTGCAGTAAAAATTGAAGAAAATTACCATGCCCCCACTGTTTATGTAATGGATGCTTCACGCAGTGTGGGGGTGGTCAGTTCTTTGTTGAGCGACACCCAAAAAGAAGATTTTGTGGAAAAATTACGGGCAGAATACCGGCAAGTGCGTGAACGTCATAAAGGTCGTAAAGCCAACACTAAACAGCACAGCCTGGAAAATGCCAGAACAAACCGCTTTAATGGCAATAATCACACACCGGTTAAGCCTTCTTTTTTAGGCTGCAAGGTTCTTGATTCTGTTTCATTGGATACTTTAGTCCCTTATATCGACTGGACTCCCTTTTTTCAAACCTGGGAATTATCTGGTAAATACCCAGCCATACTGACCGATGATGTGGTTGGCGAAACAGCAGTACAATTATTTGCTGATGCCAAAGCCATGTTAGAACAACTGGTCAGGGAAAAATGGCTAACCGCAAAAGCGGTTATAGGCTTTTTTCCAGCTAATAGCGTGGATGATGATATAGAACTTTATACTGATGACTCACGCACTGAAGTACTGGAAACCTTACATCATTTGCGTCAGCAAAATATTAAAGCCCCCGGCCGAGCCAATTTTTGTCTATCTGACTTTATTGCCAGTAAAGACAGTGGAAAAGCTGATTATATTGGTGGCTTTGCGGTAACAACCGGCATCGGTATAGATGAAAAGCTAGAGCAATTTGAAAAAGACCATGATGATTATAATTCAATTATGCTAAAAGCACTGGCAGACCGCATGGCAGAAGCTTTTGCTGAATATTTACACCAACAAGTGAGAACACAATATTGGGCATATGCAGCAGATCAAACACATGACAGTGAGGCCTTAATTGCAGAAAAATATCATGGTATCAGACCTGCTCCCGGCTATCCGGCATGCCCCGATCACACCGAAAAATCAAAACTTTTTCAGTTATTAGATGTCACCGCTACAACAAGTATTGAATTGACAGAAAGTTATGCCATGTTCCCAACAGCAGCTGTAAGTGGCTGGTATTTTTCACACCCACAATCGCAATATTTTAATGTCGGAAAAATAGATCATGAACAACTACACAGTTACGCAGACAGAAAACAAATATCTAAAGAAGTAGCAGAGCGCTGGCTATCGGCAAATATGCATTAAAGCCATTCTAACTACTTAGGAACGAGGATTCAATAATACCCGAATTCTGACGGGTCTTTTGGCTCCACAGCGGTACTAGCCAAACAGTTACATAGCCAGCTATGCGCCTATTTGGCTAACACCACTGTGAAACCAAAATCCTGCGTCAAACTTTCGTATATTATTAAATTCTCGTTCCTTAAGCACAGGCCAGAAAAAAATATAATGATTCGGTTATTTGTTATTCTCATTCTCAATTGTTTTATAGCAAGCAGCTGGGCAAGCAATGAATTACGAGAACTTGAATATGCGGAAGAAATTGAATCGTCTTTTTCAACTGGCGGAATTGTATGGCTCAAGGCGAAGCCAGAAGTAAAAGCAAAAGAAAAAATCTTTTTAGCGCTTTATACGCAGACCGAACCAGAAAGCAATGTAGGGACTGCAATCATTTTACACCCAATGGGAGGGCACCCTAACCAGACAAAGTTAATTAAACCCTTACGTACGTTTCTTCCTCAACACAATTGGGCTAGTTTATCTTTGCAAATGCCAGTATTGAGCCTGGGTGCTAAAGAACAAGAATACTTCTCGCTATTTGATGAGGCCAGTACACGTATCGAAGCGGCTCTGGCTTTTTTAGAATCTGCAGAAGCTAAAAATATTGTTCTGATTGGCTATGGCCTTGGCGGAATGATGGCGCTGTATTATCTAAAAAACAATTCCCAGTCCACTACAGTAAAAGCGCTTGTGACCATTAGCCTAGCAGTACCTAAAACCAGTTACAAAAACGCCCAGATTACCGATTTTATTGAACAAATAGAACAGCCAGTTCTAGATATTTTTGCAGAATATGATTTGCCGGAAGTGGTTGATACAGCTAGAAAAAGAAAAGTTTCAGGGGCAAGCAGTAAGGCATACAGGCAAATTAAATTAGCTGGCGAAGGTCATCTTTACCAGCATGATGAAGGATTACTGGTTAAGCGAGTTTACAGCTGGATGAATCGAATACTAGGAAAATAACGTTATGCCGTTTTGGGAATCAAAAAAACTCTCGGAAATGAGCACAGAGGAGTGGGAATCAATCTGTGATGGCTGTGGAAAATGCTGTTTAAACAAACTAGAAGATGAAGATAGTGGCGAGATATTTTTTACCAGTGTTGTTTGTGATCTGATTGACCTGGACAATTGCCAATGCACGCGATATTCAGAAAGAACCACATTGGTTCCGGAATGTCTTGATTTAAAACAACATGACTTTGCTGATTACAACTGGCTTCCCACTACCTGTTCTTACCGATTATTAATTGATGGTAAATCATTGCCTACATGGCACCCACTACTTTCCGGTAATACCGACTCAGTAAAAACTGCCGGTGTTTCCATTAGTAGCTATGCCATGAAAGAATCTGAAATTGATAATCTCGAAGACCATATAATTGAATGGCAGGAGTAGTACTATTTACTCTCATCAATCCATTCTTGTAAGGCAGTTATAATTTCTTTAGCTTGTTTCTCACTGGAAATATTAAATTTAGATTTTTGTGAATATTCACCATTTCTTTTTTGGTAGCGACGAATAGTATATTTATCCGCTCCATATTCTTCCTTAGTACGGTTCCAGTCTTGATAACGATAAATAACCGTTGCCCAGGCACCTTTACTTAATACCTTTTTATCCAGTTCCTTGACAGTTTCTATTCCACCATCTTCATAAGTTACTGTTAATTCTTCTACTGTTTCAGCCATAAGTTCTCACTCTCAATCATTTTTGGCAAAAGTCTACCATAAAACCTAAAATTATTTATGTATTTTCCTGAAGGTTAACAATTAGGAACAAGGTTTTATTGTTTTTACCCACCACAATAATTTCCACTCTTAATCCTCCAATAGCACATCTATACGAGCCAGAGCAGGGTGAACTAAATTAATTCTTTTGAAAGATCGCCCGGGACCAGCTGGCGAGTATTTACTATATTCTGATAACTCGGTGGGAGAAATGTGTCCAAAAATTAATTCAAGATCAGATAATCGAATGCCTTGTTCAACCAGATAAATAATATAACTAAGACGAATAGCTTCAGCCTTAATTTCACCAGGCCCTGCTAAGCCAGCATCAACAACTGTACAGAGCAATATGGCGGCAATATCTTCTGTTGTAACAGACTCACCTGAAATACAATTATTATTTGCGGAAAGTAGCTTTCTTAATCCCGGGCTAATAGTGATACTCCGAGGAGATGCCCCTTTAATACGAAGAACATTGCCGTCAATATCTACATCTACATCTACATCTAAATCTAATATAGAAATTTCTGCCAATGATAGGCCGCTAAGTAAAAGCGCAATAAGCAGCTTGGCTTTATCACTTGCCGCACGCATTAAAACATCAAGCTCTTGTAAGGAAATTTCCCGTGCAAATGAATTCTCCAGTGCATAGGTTTCTTGTTGCGCCAAAGTTTGTGGTGGATTGGTATCGGCTAATGCCGCTTGCTGAATACCACTATTATACAAGTGAATGCCTGATAAATTGATTGCGGCATTAGGCTCATCCTTTAGCGTTAAAAAATCTGCAATCCAGACAGCTAATAAACTGAGCAATAAGGAACCGATAACTGCTATCAAGGCATCACGAAAAAAATTAGGTCGAATTGGATCGCGTGGAAGAAATGCTCGTTCAACAATATCCACCTGTGGATATTTTTCTAACTGTTTTGCCTCAATTTTAATTAATCGCTGCTGGGTTTCACGCCCAAGCAGTTCCATCGCCTCAAGATCACTTTGTAAAGCCGTATATTCGGCAAATTTAGCGGTGAACTCTGTGGCTAATTTTTTATGCCCCCACAACTCTTGAGTAAGCGACCTAACAGTTTGAGTGGCAATAGCATATTTTTGCTGGGCATTAATTAGCACATCTTTTTGTCCTTTTTGACGCATTTCAACAATTCTTTTCTCCAATGCTTCTAGTCGTTCAGGGATGACCTTTAATTTGGCAATCTTTGCCATATAATCCCTAGTATAACGCTGATCCAATTTCTTTAATTGGGCACGTAAGGTGTGGGCTCGTTGTTCGAGAGAACTCAATCTCTGCTTGTCTCCCTCAGGCACCAGAACCTTTCCCTGACTCAGTGCATTTTTAACGGTTTCCATCCGGGCTTTTGCTGCAAGCTCTTTTTCTCTTGCTTTGTTAAGTGAATTGTTCAGGCCTTTTAAACGAGCTAAAACATTATTTTCTTCTCGCCCTGTTGAGCTAATATCATTTTCTTCTCTGAACTGCTTTATTTCGCTGCGTGTTAAATCTATTTTTTTTGATAAATTATCAAGTTCTTCCTGCAGAGTATCTGTAGTTGAGCCCGTCGCCTGTTTGACCGTATCAGCCCTGGCATCCAGATAAACATCTATCCAGGTATTGATAAGCACGGGAAGTATCACAGGGTCTGAGCTTTCAGCCGTCATTTTTACCAGATTTGTTTCAGCTACAGGTTCAACTGTTAGCATTTGGCGAATATCAGCAACAGTTAATTTGATATGGCTTTCTTCAAGTAACTTCAGCCTTTTTGCAGTTTCTGCAATTAGCTCATACCCAAGCAATATTTGTTTTTGAATAGCAACATGCTGAATATCCGCTTCTTTACTACGTTGATCAACTGCGGTTTTAGCAACGGTTAACAAGGTTGCATAACTAAGATAAATGGCAGGACGACTAAAAACATAACTTAATGAAATAAATGCACTTAATAAAAGCGTGATAATAAAAATAATAAATCTTCTTGAACGAAACCAGGGCTCCTTAACCATTAATGGAGGATAAGCCTGTTCCCAATCAGGAGTACTTTCTATTTGTGGAGTTGCTGTATTCATCTGGTTTTACGATGTTCGAATGTTTCTTGATCTTCAATATAAACAACCCCATTAGAGACTTTAGATGTTAAGTTTAAAAACTCAAGCACCTCAGCCAATATTTGATCCCAGGGAGTTTTATCGCGTTTAATACTAATTTCCCTATTGATTTTCTTGTCAATATGAGTTTCCAGCACAAAAGAGCTTCCGGAAAATTCCGCAAGAATATTAAATAAATCACTTACTGATATAGACAATAAATTGAGTGAAAGTTTTTTACCCTGATATTGTTTTTCATTTTGTTTATGGTTCCATAAGGACACAGGTGTATCAACATAAATGATACCGTTGATTACTTGAGCCTTTAGGTCTAAAAACTCAGCCAGTTCATCTAGCACCTGATCCCAGGGAGTATGTTTGCGATTAATAGTTATTTTTTTGTCAATATTCGCATCAATAATTAATGCATTTCCTGAAAAATCAGCGAGTACATTGAATAAAACCCTGGCTTTAATGGTATAAAAGTCCAGTGAAAGCGGCATTCCAGAGTACTTTTTTGTTCTAGGCCTATATTTTCTTAAAAATACCGGCCTATCAAGATAAATAATCTGATTGAGGATTTTGGCTTTTAAATTTAAAAACTCAGCTATTTTATCAAGCGCTTGATCCCAGGGTACTTGCGTTTTCTTTATGTTAATTTCTGTATTATAGCCCGCATCCATTATCAGGGAATATCCTGAAAATTCAGCCAGGCTAAGGAGTAATAAGTTCGCCTCAACATCCTGTGCTTCAAGAGTCATAGCTTTGCCACGGTATATTTTTTTGCTCTTGTTCACATCAAGCAAATGAATTCTTTCTGTTTCCTTTTCAGTTTTACAGGGTCTCAATTCGTGATTCAAGCGCCTGCTTTCCTTTTGGCAAGGATTTACGTTTTCCTTCGCTGTAGCAAGAAAGGAAATAAGAAAAAGCAGCAGGATTAATATTTTACTCACACTTTTTTCTTTTTTAACTATGTTCACCTATTGGCTCTTTATTGTACTTCATAAAACCATGCATACGAATTTCTATCTAAGGTAACGCGCAATAAATAAACTACCAGGATTACGCAGGATTTTTATTCGTCTTCAAGACGCAACGAAGAGAGCATAGCAAGCTATGTGACCGGAGTTGCAACGCAGAAGACGGATAAAAAGACAAGTAAGGCGGGTGGGTTATTTATTGCGAGTTGCCTAAGAACCTATTTATAAGCTTAAAATTATCTCTATATGTTGTGCTTTCGTCAGGCTCAAAAAAACTTGCAAAAAAATTGCAGCATAGGTACAATTCGAAAGATAAAATATTCGCTAGGGTTTAGCTTAATAATATCTTTGTAATAAACTACAGGTCACAAGCTTTACTCGTACTGTTTATATAAAGCCCCTTCTGGGGTTTTTTTGTTTTCTGGTTTTAATGAATGCGTAATGGCATCCACGTCTTGGCAAGCTTTATTCCCTGCAAAGATTTAACTAAAATCCAGCAACACATTCTCGGATATTTCGAAGTCTTAATTTTAATAATTTAAGATTTATTATGTTGTTAATGGAAGAGCCTCTGGCTCTTTTTTTATGTGTGTTAGTAAAGTGAGGCAATATGAAACAAGCACCTGAACATTTGGTGAAGCTAATTGAACCAATTGTAGAGGGGCTCGGCTATGAGTGCGTGGGTATTGAGTTTAACCCACATCCACAACATGGCCTATTACGAATATACATTGATACGGATGAAGGCATTGTTCTTGAAGATTGCACCAAAGTAAGCCATCAATTGAGTGGCATACTTGATGTAGAAGAACCTATTCCAAGCAATTATCAATTAGAAGTATCTTCGCCCGGTGCTGACCGGCCTTTTTTTAAACTCAGTCAGTTTGAAAAATTTATAGGGTGTACCGTCATCATAAATCTATTTAGACCCATTAATAAGCAAAGAAAAATTATCGGACAGATCGACAGCGTTGTAGATAACATTATACTTCTTAAGCAAGCAGATCAACGATTGGAAATCCCATTTCAGGCAATGAGCAAAGCGCGATTGGTACCTGAGTATGACATTAAAAAAGGAGGGCGAAATGGAAAATAAAGAAATTCTGTTGGTAGCAGATGTTTTTGCCAATGAGAAAGACATAGACAAAGAAATTGTTTTTCAGGCATTGGAATCAGCATTGGCTGCAGCAGCGGTAAAACGGTATGAATTCCATATCAATGCCCGGGTAGAAATTGATAGATCTACCGGCGTCTATAAAACATTTCGTCGCTGGGAAGTAGTTGCTGAAAATAATGAAATTGATGGTGACCTAGAGTTTCCTACGGCACAGGTATTACTGGAGGCCGCTAAAATTGATGACCCAGATATTGAAATAGGTGACTTTATTGAAGATGACATTGAATCCGTCGACTTCTGTCGAATAGCCGCACAAACAGCAAAACAAGTCATTATTCAAAAAATCAGAGAAGCAGAACGCAAAAAAATTGTTATTGCTTATGAAGACCGCGTGGGTGAATTAATTACCGGCGTAGTCAAGAGGCTGGAAAAGGGCAGTGTTTACCTCGATTTAGGGGGACATGTAGAAGCTTATATTGCTAAAAAAGACATGATCCCTAGAGAATCCATTCGTATTGGCGACCGGATCCGTGGCTATCTTAAGGAAGTCAGGTCTGAAGTACGTGGGCCACAACTATTCGTCAGCCGATCTGCCCCGGAATTATTAATTGCCCTGTTCAGGCTTGAAGTCCCAGAAGTAGGAGAAGGTCTGATTGACGTTCTGGGCGCTGCTCGTGATCCTGGTTCAAGAGCAAAAATAGCTGTAAAAAGCAATGACCCAAGACTTGATCCTGTAGGAGCCTGTGTAGGTATGCGAGGCTCACGAGTTCAAGCAGTGTCAAATGAATTAGCAGGGGAAAGAGTGGATATTATCCTCTGGAATGACAATGATGCTCAATTCGTTATTAACGCCATGGCGCCAGCAGAAATAGAAGCTATTGTGGTTGATGAAGACAAACACTGCATGGATGTATCAGTTGCCAGCGATAATTTATCTCAGGCTATTGGTCGAGGTGGACAGAACGTACGATTAGCTACCGAATTGACAGGCTGGGAATTGAATGTCCGAGATGCTAACGAGAATGATTCCGCCACTAATAAGGAAATGGATGAAATCAAACGTGCATTTATTGAACAACTGGATGTTGATGAAGAAATTGCAGATGTTCTGGTAGAAGTAGGCTTGAGCAATGTGGAAGAAATTGCCTATATTCCAGTTGAAGAAATGCTGGAAATTGAAGGTTTTGATGAAGAATTGGTAGAAGCATTAAGAAGCCGAGCCAAAGATGCTGTCTTGATTAATGCCATTGCTTCGGAGGAAGAAGAAGAAACTTCATACCCTGCTGATGATCTTTTGCAGATAGAAGGCATGAGCAATGAGTTGGCGCATGAATTGGCTGCAAAAGGAATTGTAACAATGGAAGATTTAGCCGAACAGGCGATTGACGAGTTATTGGTTTTTGCGGGTATGGATGAAGAAAGGGCAGGAAAATTGATTATGAAAGCACGTGAACCCTGGTTTGCAGATGAACAAGGTGAAGAAGGAAAAGAGGGGGAAAAATGAGTGATAAAACAGTTAAAGAATTGGCAGAAATGGTAAAAATTCCTTTGGATCGTTTTTTAGAACAATTGAAAGAAGCAGGCATGCAAGCCTTTGCAGCGGATGATCTTATTGATGAAGATGAGAGAGTCAAGCTATTAACCCATTTACGCAAAAGACATGGCAAAACGGAAAATAGTGATGACAGCTCGCCCAGAAAAATAACCCTAAAGCGTCGTAAAGTAACAGAGCTGAAACAATCTACTGCACCTGGTGTAAACACTAAAACAGTCAGTGTTGAAGTCCGTAAAAAGAAAACATATATTAAACGCAGTAACTCTGAAATTAGTGAAGAACAAAAAGAAATTGAACTCGCCAAAAAAGCCTTGGAAGAGCAAAAGAAACAAATAGCGCTAGAAGAAGAAGAGCGTAAAAAGCATGAGCAAAGCATTAAGGAAGCACAAGAAGAAACTAAGCGAAAAGCAGAATTAGATTCTAAAAAGGCCGAAAAGGACAAAACTGAACCGGCAATTGCAGAAGTAAAAGAGACAACGATTGTAGCCGAGCAGAAAATAACTAAAACAGAAAAACTGCCATCTGAAAAACATACCGACTCAGCAAAGGACAAAACGCCAGTTGACGCAGTATCATCTGAAAAAGACGCGACTACAACAGAGCCGGAACTTTCAGAAGAAGAACAAAAGGCAAAAAAACTAGAAGTAGAAAAGAAAGCACGATTAGAAGCTTCCATAGAAAGGAACGCTGCCAAAGTAAGAAAACAGGCGGAAGCTAAAAAACAGCAAACTTTACATAAGAAAAAACAAACGGCTTCTGCCGCTGCCAATAGAAATAAAGCAGCAACAACTGGAAACTCCGCAGCTCCAGCGCAAAGAAGAGGAATTGCCCCTGGTCGCGGCCAAGCCATGCCAACAGGTACAGGTAGAAAAGCAAAAGGAAAAAAAGGCAAACAGAAAAGAATTCAACTGGCGTCAGAACATGATGCAAAACATCAATTTGAAAAACCAGTTGAAGCGATAATCCGCGATGTACCTATTCCTGAATCAGTTGTGGTTTCTGAATTGGCACAAAAAATGAGTATTAAAGCCGGAGAAGTGATCAAGGAATTGATGAAACTGGGTATTATGGCAACCATTAACCAGACCATTGATCAGGAAACTGCCGTCATTTTAGTTGAAGAAATGGGGCATAAACCCATTTTACAAAGTGACGATGACCTTGAACAGGAAATGCTCGCAGATGTTGTTGACCAGAAAGAAGCAGATATTCGTAAAACCTCACCAAGAGCTCCTATTGTTACCATTATGGGTCACGTAGATCATGGTAAAACTTCACTACTCGATCATATTCGTGAAACACGTGTTGCAGCCGGTGAAGCGGGTGGTATTACTCAACATATTGGTGCTTATCAGGTTAAAACAGATCATGGTAATGTGACGTTCCTTGATACACCGGGACATGCTGCTTTTACAGCAATGCGTGCACGGGGCGCCGAAGTAACCGACATCGTTATTGTAGTAGTAGCGGCCGATGACGGGGTCATGCCGCAAACTAAAGAAGCAGTTGAACATGCCAGAGCAGCAGGCGTACCCTTAATTGTTGCTATTAATAAAATGGATAAACCCGAAGCCAACCCAGACAAAGTCATGCAAGAAATGTCTACGCTGGAAGTGATTCCTGAAGAATGGGGGGGAGATACTCAATTCCTTAAAGTCTCCGCTAAAACAGGCGAAGGAATTGATGCTTTAATTGAAGCACTTATTTTGCAGACTGAAATTCTGGAATTACAGGCACCCATTGAAGGCGCGGCCTCTGGTTTTGTCATAGAATCCAGATTAGATAGAGGACGAGGCGCAGTAGCGACTATTTTGATACAGAAAGGCACTTTGCAAAAAGGTCAAATCGTATTATGTGGCCATGAGTATGGTCGAATCAGAGCCATGTTTGATGAAAATGGTAAAGCCATAAGTATTGCAGGCCCTTCCGCACCGGTCGAAATTTTAGGTCTGTCAGGAACACCGGAAGCGGGTGATGAATTTGTTTTTGCGCAAAATGAAAAAGCAGCGAAAGAATTGGCGGAACACAGAGAAGACAGAAAAAGATCAAGTAAACATGCCGCACAACAAGCTTCAAAATTGGATGAAGTTTTCTCTAAAATGGCAGCAGGTGACACCTCCACATTAAATCTGGTGATCAAAACTGATGTACAGGGAAGCTTAGAAGCATTAAGGGAGTCTTTACTTAAATTATCTAATGATGAAGTAAGCGTTAAATGTGTTTATGGCGGTGTGGGCGGCATTAATGAAGGTGATGCTAATTTAGCCTTGGCTTCAGGTGCTATTTTAATGGGATTTAATGTCCGTGCAGATGCCACTGCACGTAAACTGATTCAGGAAAAAGGTATTGATCTACATTATTACAGTATTATTTATGAAGCCATAGATGAAGTAAAACGCGCACTCAGTGGCATGTTAGCTCCTGAAATACAAGAGAAAATTGTTGGGCTTGCCGAAGTAAGAGAGGTGTTTAAATCACCAAAAATTGGCGCTATTGCAGGATGTATGGTCATTGATGGCATTGTTAAACGCAATTTGCCGATTAGAGTATTACGTGACAATATAGTGATTTATGAAGGACAGCTCGAATCATTACGTCGCTTTAAAGATGATGTCAATGAAGTCAAAATGGGCATGGAATGCGGCATTGGTGTAAAAAATTACAATGACATTAAAAATGGAGACCAGATCGAAGTATTTGAACGTGTTGAAGTTAAACGAGTGCTGGAGTAATGGCTAAAGAATATGGACGTAGTGAACGCGTCTCTTCGCAAATGCAAAAGGAACTTGCTTATGTCTTGCAACGTGAAACCCATGATTCTCGCTTAGGTTTCATAACAATTAATGAAGTTGTGGTATCAAAAGATTTAGCTGTTGCCAAAATTTATATTACCGTGCTAAATGGTGATGAACAAAGCAAGCTGGATAATGTGAATGTGCTTAATGAACTGGCACCGAGCATGCGGCATCAAGTCGCAAAAAGAATGCGTTTAAGGCATATTAGCGAATTCCGGTTTTATTATGATAATTCTTTTGATACTGGAATAAGGATTGCTGAATTACTCAATAAGCAGGACAAATAATCGGAGTCTTTGTTGTCAAAAAGAAAATCGGGACATAATATCCATGGAATTTTACTGCTTGATAAGCGGCTAGGGGTTTCATCCAATCGTGCTTTACAAGAGGTCAGGCGCTTATTTAATGCTAATAAGGCGGGGCACACTGGGAGCTTAGATCCCATGGCGACCGGTTTATTGCCTTTGTGTTTTGGTGAGGCCACGAAAGTATCAGCACTCATGCTGGATGATAATAAACGTTATCAAGTGCTAGTTAAATTAGGCGTAATGACCGATACCGGTGATGTAGAAGGCAAGATTATTGCTGAACAATCAGTGCCGGAGCTATCCAGAGAAGATCTTACCTTGTGCTTACAAGGGTTTATGGGGGCAATAGAACAAGTTCCCCCCATGTATTCTGCTTTAAAACATAAGGGTAGAAAGTTGTATGAACTGGCCAGAGAGGGTAAAGTTGTCGAACGAAAAGCCCGTAATATTACAATATTTGAACTGGAATTATTAAAACATACAGCCAACACTTTAACTTTAGATGTGCTTTGTTCTAAAGGAACTTACATACGAACATTAGCTGAAGACATTGGCCATCAATTAGGATGTGGAGCCAGTCTACTTGCATTGCGAAGAACACAATCTGGTCAATTTAATATCAAAGACGCCTTAAGCCTTAAGCAATTACAAAAAATGGATTTTAATGAACTGACGAACTGTTTACTTGAGGTAGACAAACCTCTGGAAGCAATACCCGTCATTCAACTTTCAACAAGCCAGGCAGAATTAATTAAATTTGGCCAACAAATAAATACAGAACAAACAAGTATTATTCAGGGCATAGTACGCATGTATAGTGAACAAGTCTTTTTAGGCTTGGGAGAATTACTATTGGGTGGTAAACTGGTGCCGAAAAAAATTTTCAACCTGGATACAAAAGCAGCATAAGTATCCAAATTGGAACCCCATATCCAGCAAATAAATTTATTTTGCAGGGTAGGAAAAACATGGGAATCTACGCCCTAT
>VAPL010180043.1_pt1 | contig 14597 bp, 15 predicted proteins | sample 3395061 | NCBI WGS metagenome assembly VAPL01 (sample SAMN08290444, study PRJNA428436) | hydrothermal vent metagenome | isolation source: Deep-sea hydrothermal vent chimney 2 | place: Pacific Ocean: Juan De Fuca Ridge | depth 2182 m m | reverse complement strand
GGTTGCATCCGATGAAGTCGTTGCGAGCTATAAACCAAATATTCCTGTCGTCCCACTTGAAGAAAGAATGGAAATGTTAAGCGCTTTGCGCTGTGTGGACATTGTACACCCCTATTATGAGCTGGAATACGCTTCTGCCTGCAAAGAGTTAGATGTTGATATTTTCGTTATTGGTGAAGACTGGGGAAAGCAGCCACATAATATTGAGGTTGAGTCTTTTTTAAAGGCTGGAGGCAAATCCATTATTCAGGTTAGTTATCATCAGGGAACTTCATCTACAAAAATTAAACAACGAACACTAGCCCAGTTTAAAAAAGTAGCGTAGGCCATCACTGTTTTTGTAGGCCGATACATGTCATTTTTTCATGTTCAGTATCAATATAACAATCATAAGAAATACGTCTCCACACAAAGTACTAAATAATAGTAAAATTCTTTAAAAATGTAGTTTAGAATCTAATCTAGAAGAATGACTAAATTTAATGCCCCGTTCATTATGCTCATTATTTCTATTAATAAACACTCAAACACCCTGTTCTCGTTCAAGTAGGTACTAACAATTGCCTGGATAAATGCTAAGTTTAATGGTACCTACAGACTATCATTAGGGAATATAAGCATTATATTCGTTAAGTTATTTCCCCGTTAGAATGAAATCGTAATCCATCTTCCATCTTCCATCTTCCATAGGTCAGGCATATTCATGCTAGCCCTGTATTTTAATTTTAGTGCAACTTTAAATCATAATTATTCACCTAACTAATTCTAAAGTATTAGTTAGGTTGGGTAATTAATATAAATATAAAATTAAATTAATATACAGGGTAAATACCACAGACTAAAAATGGAAATGATATGAGTAAAAGTAAATTGATTTATACGTTGACAAATGTAGGCTTATCTGGATTGTTAGCTGCAATTTTGATTACTATAACGGCTTGCTCTAGTTCCTCAGATTCAACTGCAGATACCAATCCAAATGGTCAACAATCTAATCCCGACTTTATACTAAAAGCAGATGCTATTACATTTAACCAGCTCAATATTTATAAAGGGCATATTAAGGAAGGCAGTACGAATCCTCCTGTATTAAATGTAGGTAATATTAACTCAGGTGAGTTAGTAACTATAGACATTGAATTTGAAGTAGATGAAGGCACAACTGAATATGGATTAGAGGCATTGCTTATTCCTGAGAGTATATATAGTCAAATTGAACCAGGTTCAACGGTTGAAGAAATAATAAACTCAGATATTGTAAGTGCTGATGCGAATCAGGTAGATGAATTTATTAATTTAGGCGGTGTATTTGTCGATAAAATCAGTGCGGGTTCAGCCCATGGGTATATTTACAGTAAGTTACCTGTAATAGGTAAAGATACATTATACAAAGTACTCGTCATGCCATCTTTAGCATTTCTTGCAGGTGGCGAGGCTATAGTTGATGAAGATATAAAAAACGTCAAAGTCTATTTAAGCGATGTTATCTTAAACATAAATCGATTAGATGAAGTATCTATAAAAATAATTACAACTCCATTAGTGACAGATGACAATGCAATTACTCAACTTGAAACAGGAGCAAAATTTGGTAGAAATGGCTATTCTATAGAGCCTGTTTTTCAAACAACAGTTGATCTTGATTTAACAACATTTAAGGATTTTGAAGAGATTGTATTCTCTGTAAACTGGAATCAATCATTAATTAGAGTTTTTCCGTTAGGTATGCTTAGTTATGATGAAGCAGGTAACTCAATAGTCAGTAGTGAAGCACGATTTATAGTAGATAAAACCAGTGCTACATCTGTAAAAATACCTGTTGTTGTATTTAATACAACTGCGGCTGAAAGTGAAATGTTGAAATTTTCTACAAGTATACGTAATGTTTCTTCGCAAACAGTTAACGATGGTGAGTTTGAATTAATTGTAAAACACAATGAAGGTGGAACTTTAGTTGATACAGGGGTTCGACAGATTTTTAAAATTCCCATGGTACGTATGGATAACCGACTTGAAGTGATATCTGAGGAAGAGATTATTGATTATGCAGTGCTTCGTGCAGGCTCAACAAATGAAGCATGTGTGATTATAGCTCCCGGTGATTTTGATGTCGATACAGATTTATTAAACATAGATGCTCAAGCAGAAATTATTGCGTTACCCTGTATGGATGAGAATGCTATAGATTATGATCGTTCTTTGTGGCGGTATAATATCAATACCAAACAGATTGTAAGTAAAGAAAAAGATATTAATGGTGATACATATTGTATAACCTGGGCAGACCAAAATCCAGCGCCGGGTAGCTTTTTAGCAAATGATTTTAATTTAAGAAAATGTATTGTTGATAGTGTGGGTAATGGAAATATTTCACAAAAATTTGTATTTGAGAATAATAAAATACGAAATGAAGCGGCAAATATTTATCTAGATATAATTTTCACTCAGGCAACAACTAAAGAAATAATTCTCACACAAACGAATAATCCTGCCGAAGTAAGTAATTTTTTTAGAGATACAAATGGTGTAGATCTGGATGATAATGGTCGTTTATTTCATGTGGGTAAATTCTATGATAGAGGTTGGGGCGATAAGGATTTGGCGCGGATTGAATTGAAGTATGGCGGTGAATCATATATTAATTATATGCCAGTAGTTGGTGCCGTGGCTGAAGGTTCAGCTGAAGTGAAATTATATTTATTCGGTGGTGAAAATGAATTAATGGGAATTAAATTTGGGGCCAAACGTCATCTAGCAAAAAAGATAAGTCTATTGGGTGATAATTCACCTAAAGCCAAAGTAGAAAATGGAACGTTTATAAAAATGGGGATTACCGGGTTAGCCGTTTATGAAAGGGGCGAGATAAAAGAGCTGGAAATTAAAAATAGCTATGACCCAGTTGGATTTGTTGGCAATGAATTAGCCGATATGGTGGGTGTGGAGGATTATGAAAATAATTTACTAGACTATAAACTTGATCATGAAATCATACAGCATAGAATTTATATTGCAGGATTTCCTATTGATTTAGCTGCTGGAGCAAAAATTAAAGCCAATATAACAATGGCGGTTAAATCCCCTGGCATAGGGATAGAGGCCGTGGTTTCAGATGAGGTTTCAGCTTCTGGCTACCTATCGGGACAGCTTGATCTTGGCATACTTAAGCCAGGGGTTGAGGGAGAGATTGAAATGATCACACAAAAACTTGAATGGTCAACAATTGCAGCATTCCAGTCTCCTAATACAACAGAGTTTATTTTCAATATGGGTAGTTCACTGAAAGCTGAATTGAAGTTATTAAGGGGAAAGTTATTCGCTACACTAGAATACCCAGCTGCTTGTTGGTGTGTGCCACCGTTTAAAATGAAGACGGGTAAAAAAGAAATATATACCTCTCCGTATCTTTTTAAAGATAAATGGGACGTTTTTTCTAAAAATTTAGCATCTGTTCCTGTTGGTCTATAGATGAGAGAGCTTAAAATGAATAAGGTAATAAAAAATATTGTTTTTTTTGCATTAATGCTTAATGTGCCCTTGGCTATGTCGCAGAATAATTTATGTTCATCAAGTTATCTCTTTAAACAGAAACTTGATTTAAATGTAATGTTTGGTAGTAGCAGTAAAGAGACCACTAAGCGTGAGATTGTTTTTCATGTTAGAGAACTTCCTGTATCTGTTAAGAAAAACAAAAATTATACTAATAATAAAGGAAATTTAAAAAACATCAGGCAGTATGCTTTGTTAGCAATACCTAAAATAAATTCTTCAAATGGTATTGATGTAGATATTTCAAAACGATATGAGTATCCTTTTATGGCTATAGTGGATGCTGATTCAGGTGCTGTCATTGATTTGAAATCTGTAGCGAATGAAAGAAACGTAATAGATGAATACAAATCGTATATGGATTATTTTCAATATACAGATAAAAAGGGAATTTATAGGTATCAAAATGGTAATGGATTCTATAATGCAAATATTGAAATTGAAAGTGCTACGGGAAAAATATCAAAAGATAATAGAGGGTATATTGCATTAGACGGTAACAATATAATTAAAATTAATAAAAGCACACAAATTATTACCCCGAGTGAAGAAGATAGTGCGTGTTTTTTTTCACATAGTCAGGTGAGTGAAGATTATAAAATGGTAATGTCAGATAAGGCGTTTGTTCAAACGTCATCTAACGTCGAGATAGTGTTACAGAAAAATATGATGCTATCTGATTCGCATTATTTTTATTCTTTAACCGATAACTTAAATATGTGGCCAAAACCACAACCAGCAAAGAAGTTATCCAAAAAAGAAGCGCTGGAAAAAATACCTGAATATATTTCTCAGTTATCACTCCAATTAACAGATGATAAGATGTTTTTAGAAACGATGCGTAAAAACACGGATATATGGCCGTATTTAACAGATTACCTATTAGTTCACGGTATGACTAAAGAGCTTAGTGTGCAATTATTTTGGTCATTAGATCGAATTGATACAACAGAGTCTGTCGATCTTTTAACAGAGTTAGCAACTAGCCCTTTAACTGATGCCGATAATTTTCGTGCCGCACTAGCGCTAGGCAGTACGAGTGCTCCGTTTAGCACAGTAAGCATTGATAAACTAATAACTGATGTTGAAGTTAGTCATATATCTGGTGAGGTTAATGCTAGCCACTTTGTTAATATTCGAATGTTAGGTGCAATGGCTAAAAACCGTATATTGACATCACCTGAACAACATTCGGAAATTAAACTTTTTTTATACTCACAAGTTGGTTTGTACGACGAAAAAACTAATGCTGTGGTAATTGATGCAATCGGTAATCTTAAAAGCAGCATAGATGAACAAGGTGAAGATATTTTGTTTTCGGCTTTGAACAACGGTAGTGAAAAAACACAACAGGCTGCAGCTGCAGCATTTACCCGTATTCCATATAAATCCGAATATATGGATACTTTTATTGATATAGTCAATGTTGAAAATACGACTTCAGTAAAAAGTGATATTGTTTTAGCTATGGGAAATGCCGATGATTCAGATTATAAAGTTAAGGATGAATTATTGCTTTTGCTGAAAAATAACAATGTTGATGCAATACGAAAAAGTTCTTTAAAAAGCATGGAAAAGATAGGTTTTAAGTTGAGCTCTACAGATGTTAATCAATTGGAAATGCAATTAAAGAATGAATCTGATAAGTATAGTCAAAAATTGCTGGCTAAATTAATATTGAATAGTAGGCGTTAATTATTTGCATCGTAATTTTCATGTGTTATTTAATTCAATTTTATATTTAGTAATAGTAGGTTAAAAAAATTGATAGCGAAAATTAAATAATGCCTGTGAATCAAAAATCGCTTTGATAACAACTGCTAAGCACTATAAATATGGTTCCAGTCAGGCATAATTTACTTTACCAACCAACTGGGTTAATGTTTTTTAAATAAACTACCAGTTTAATTTTTTAACTTAATTTAATCGAAAACATGAAATAATTACTAATGCTGACTCTTGATCTAGTGTCTATTTAGAGTTTTTAAGTATTGATAGTCTCATATTAAATAATGGAGAAAATGTATGAATAACAAAACTACGTCGATAAATAGAAAGTGGTATTTTTCTTTATTATTGCCTTTGTTTTTATCATCTTGTGGTGGTGGAGGCGGTTCAAGTGTTGGTGCACCAACTGTCAGTAGCACTTCACCAGCGGACAACGCTAGCAACGTGGCGCGCAACAGCACTATTACCGCAACGTTTAATCAGGACATATTAAACACCTCAATTGATGCGGGTAGCTTTAGACTGAAAAGAATGGATGATGGTTTTCTTCTTGGCAATATTGTTAGCTTTGATGGCGAAACCAATGTAGCCAGCCTTACCCCACCTAACTCTCTTGATATACTCACCACTTACGAAGTCACTTTAAGCAATGACATTATTGATCTAAGCGGAAATGCGTTGCAAAGTGATTACAATTGGTCATTTACCACCGCGGATGGTGCTTGGGGCGATGTTATGCAGATTGAGAGTGACCCAGGTGAAGTGCGTAGTTTAAATATGGCTGCTAATGATTACGGCGATGCATTTGTGGTGTGGTCTAAAGACAATACTAGTGGCAATAATAGTATCTGGACAAGTCGTTTTAATGGCACAAGTTGGAGTAGTTCTATAGAGATTAATACCAGTTTTAATGGTTCAAGCCATGCACTCAATCCACAAATTACGGTGGATGATAGCGGCAATGCTTTGGCAGTATGGCAGCAGTCGGATACTGGATCAACTAATATCTGGGCGAATCATTTTAATGGAACAAGTTGGTTAGGTGCTGAGGTGATTCAACTCGACGCTGGCTTTGCATCCACTCCACAAATCGTTTTTGATAATATCGGTAATGCATTGGCAGTGTGGGAGCAATTCGATGGAAGCGTCGTTAATATTTGGGCCAATTATTTTGATGGCACAAGTTGGGGTGCTGCCGAGAAAATTGAAACCAATGATGCCGGCGATGCATCCGCTCCACAAATCGCCTTTGATAATAGGAGAAGGGCGCGTGCAGTGTGGACGCAAAACAATGGCAGTGTCGTAAACATTTGGACCAATCGTTTTGATGGCACAAACTGGGATAGCGCTGTAAGAATTGAAACAGACGATGCCGGTGATGCGTCGGATCCACAAATAGCTTTTGATGGTAACGATAATGCGCTGATAGTATGGGTTAAAGGCGATGGTATGCGTGATAACCTTTGGGCGGCCCGCATTAATAATAGTGCAAGTTTTGCTGCAGCAAAGCTGCTTGAGACCCAAAATTTAGGCAATGCATTTCAGCCACAAATCGCCTTTGATAACAACGGCAATGCGCTAGCAGTGTGGGGACAGAATGGTGGCCTTACTGCCACCCTCAGTATCTGGGCGAATCGTTTTGATGGTACCAGTTGGGGCACGGCTGAGAAGATTGAAACCGACGATGTAGAGGGAGGTATTCGGCCACAAATTGTTATCGACAACAATGGTAACGCACTGGCAGTATGGCAACACTTCGGAGATGCTTATTATGAAATATGGGCAAACCGTTTTGATGGTACAAGTTGGGGCAACGCTACAGTGATGCAAATCAACAATATATCAGGATCATATTCTCCGCAAGTCGCCGTTGATAGTAACGGTAATGGGCTGGCAGTGTGGAAGCAAAGTGATGGTAGTGATAGTAACATCACAGTAAGTCGGTTTGAATAAACTGTTGAAGTGTGATTTTAAGATTAAGTCATAATTTAATATGTTTTTAAAAATAGTTAAGTTGTGATTGTAGTGGGTAACATTTTTTGGCATATTTTTAATATGCTAAAAAATATTTCATTTATTACCTTGTTAAAAATATAATTTTTAACAAGGTAAGTTTTATTCATATATTAATAATTATTCTAATTATTAATTAAAGCAATAAATATAAATAACCGAATAATTCTTTCAGGTAATTACCGGCTTATGGTTGCGCTTAATCATTAATGATTAGATACAACAGGTAATATCAATTATTAGTTGTAAGCTTAAAATAAAATCATTAATACGTTTAATGTTATTTATAAACCTATTGTTGAGTAAACAAGTTTTAAGGAAATACAATGATGGACGCTATAAAAAAAACACGCTTTTTAATATTACTTTGTTACTTATTTATAACGGCCTGTGGATCGGGTGGGGGCGGGGTTGATGCTGATGCTGATGTTGTTTCGACCAGTACTCGCTTGAATAATGTAGATATAAATAGCTGGATGTATCAAATACAAGATCTTGATGACAACTTGAAAATTGACGATTTAGCAAAAACAGATTATGACATGCTGGTTGTAGAAGCGGGTCATAACTTTGTTGATTTTAGTTATGATACGGCTTATTTAGTGTCGCAGCTCATACAGAAAGAAAATGCTGAGGATCGTGTCTTATTGGCGTATATAGACATAGGTGAGGCTGAAGATTATCGTACTTACTGGCAATCAAACTGGGTTGCACCCACGGCTTCATCTGTAGGTAGCCCAAGCTTTCTTGTCACTATAGACCCAGATGGTTGGGAGGGGAATTACCCAGTTGCTTATTGGCATCAAGATTGGAAGGATATTTGGTTAGGTTCTAACGGTATTATTTCACAGTTGGCGAATGCTGGGTTTCATGGTGTTTATTTGGATTGGGTTGAAGCGTATGACGATGATTCAGTTCGTGCAGTTGCTTTAGCTGACGGTGTAAATCCTGAAGAAGAGATGATGTTGTTCATTGAACAAATTAAAGCCGCTGGGCGTGCTATTGATCCAGAATTTTTAGTGGTTGCACAAAATGCGCCATACCTTCTTGACTATGATGCTCAGCGATATAGTGCAGTGATTGATGCTATTGCAACCGAAGATACCTGGTTTTATGGTGAAGGCGATGCTGCATGGAATGATGCAAATGCCGGTGATCTTTTTGGCGATGAGCGTCATTTTGATGATTACTCTACAGAGTCAAGAATACGTCAAAATCAACTTTATCTAGCTATGGGTATTCCGGTATTTACAGTTGATTATTGCATATCTAATGTCAATGCGAGCCAGGTGTATAGAGACTCTCGTAATGCGGGTTTTATACCGCTGGTTACTCGTGTGTCATTATCTGAAATTACGGAAACACCTGCATTTTAATAAAGTCAGTTTGTTAATTAAATCGATTTCAGAGATTAAATTGATCTGCTATCGGTATATCATCTATCGGTTTGTCCGGGGAGTAGAGTAATGCGTTTGCTACAGAAAAAAATTAAATCAGCCTCATATAATTATTATGTGTCATCTTAATTTATTATATTAGTTACTTAAATCGACCAAAAATCATCCCAAGCATACTTCCAGTAATTACAAACTGAATACTTTGAAACATCAGGTTATATAGCAAATACGTCGAAATAGGATTGATATCAATTTTTGCAGCCATCGCAAATCCCATAACGGAATAAACAATAGCTCCTATTATTAAACTAAACTTAATTCCCTGTATGACAGGATGTCCACCTCGATAATAGAAAGGGTAGAGGTAGGCAATGATCACACCCTGAAACAACATAGAAAGCATACCTAAAGCAATATTAGGTTCTGGCCTTGTATAAGCACCCATTTCGCCATATAGATCATGAAACCAGATCATATGCCAGGGGTATGCAATTAACATCGATATCATGACATACGAAATAGTAGCGATAATAACTTTTTGGATATCCATGTGATTTACATTTCCATCATTTCAGAAACAACCATCGTGCCGCCATAATTGACATGCGGGCTTGATTCGACCATTTTCACTGCAGTTTCTAAGTTATCAGCATTTAATATCGAATAGCCAATCATAGGATTATTACCACCACCTTCAGTAATGCCGCTTGTAGTAACGCTTTTAGATTGGCCAAGAGGTGTGCCCCGATTAACCAGTGAATCGCCTAAACCTTCTGCCCAGGCTTCCCATTTAGCCATATGTTCTGCACCTTCTTCAGGGGTTTCAGGCATTTTTCCACCGTGGTACGCAAGCATAAAATTAGGCATTTATAACTCCTCTTTAATTGATTATAAGAACTTGCATTATGCAAGTGGAATAATACTAGGCCTTCTACTTGTCTTTTGCAAGTGCTAGTATACTGATATGAACGTTAAGTCTAAAAAATACCGCTCGCACTGCCCGATCAACTTTTCTCAGGAAACATTTGGTGACAAGTGGAGCCTGCTGATCATACGAGATCTGATGTTCAAGGATAAAAAATACTACGGTGAGTTTTTACTTTCGGATGAAAAAATATCAACCAATATCCTGGCTGATCGGTTAGAAAAACTCGAAACTGCAGGCCTTATTTCAAAAGCAATTGATGTAGAAAATAATTCAAAAAACCTCTACAGTCTGACTCAGAAAGGCCTTGATCTTATGCCCATGTTAATTGAAATGATTGCATGGGCTGCAAAATACGATAAAGAGAGCGCTGCGCCTAAAGCCTTTATTAAGCAATTTAAAAAGGACAGGGAAGGGCTTATTCATGAAATTCTTACGCGCCTTAAAGATACACGTAAGTAAGGTTGCTCTACTGTTCAGCTCGTTCTTTCAATGCTTTATTCATAGCATTTAAGATAGGTGGTACACCTTTATTCATTTGACCACTAAATAGCGGTACGAGCATCCCTTTGAATATTTCTGAATGAATTATCTTCGTACCAGTACTGGTTTCTTTCAGTTCAATTATTTTGTCATTCGTGAAAATAAAGCCTGCCAACATATGGGCTCGCCAATGAAAGTAATTTGGCTTATCTAACTTAATTATTTTGGGGTTATATTTAGGACCATTCGTACCTTCGCTTTCACCTATCATTGTTATGTTGTGCGTTGAACCTGGTGAAGCATAACCTTGTGACGCATTAATAGTAGGGTTCCATTCTTGCCATTGGTTAATATCAATTAAGATATTCCAGACTTTAGAAGGCGGCGCTGCAATTTCTATTTCTGTTGTCACAGTTTGTATGTTACTTCCTTGTATAGCCAAATAAACGATACCGATTAATAGTAATGCACCCACTATCTTGATTGCTTTTTTCATATTCGGCTCAGCGTTGCGTATGATTTGTTGTATTTAAATTTTGCATTATAAAGATTCCAGATAAATATGAAGTTGCTCCATACCTGCACCCCAACCATTTCCATGATCAGATCGCGTATCTTCAAACGCTTTAAGTTCTTCTTCAGTGGGGTCTCGTGGTTCCCAGAGAAAAGTGAGTTTAGTTTTATCGTCAGAGATTTCATCAAAAAATAAGGTAGCCAGCATATCCTTCGGCCAATTAGGAATATGTTCAATGGAAATAATGTCTCCGTTTTCATTGGAAAAATATTGTAAAAAAACAAGTTTTTCTGGTGAAATTACTTCTTCATACTTAGTGTAAAGCCACATTTCATGTCCATTTGGCATGGTAACCTTATGCAATGAGCTGCCACCATCAATGATATTCGCAGATACAAATTCACACTTACAACCCGCCATTGGGAACATCCAGTTATTGAGATGCTTTGCTTGAGTCCATGCATCAAAAACAAGCTGTCTTGGTGCGTTAAATTCTCGAACAATCTCTGAAGGTATTATTTTATCACTGCTCACTGTTTATTCCTTTTACTTGAATTTGATTTAAATAATTGTCTAGCTGATCCATGGTGCTACCCCAATATTTATCAAATTGATGCATCCACTCTTGAATAGGGCGCAATTGATCTGGTTGTATTTTGTAATATCTGAAGCGTCCTTGTTTTCTTTCAGAAACAATTTTAACTTTCTTTAATACACCTAAATGTTTCGAAACAGTCGGCTGAGACCAGTCAAAAATATCCACCAACTCATTAACGGTCATTTCTTTAATGACAAGTTGTTCGATTAATAATCTGCGCTTTGGTTCACCTATTGCGCTGAATACATCGTGTGTTGTTTTTAATCTAGACATTGTTATATCATATTCCCATATCGGTATATGTCAATACAAATCACAATTACTGCATGCAGCTGATATTCAACTGAAAGGTTGACTTTGTTTTAATCATGATTATACTAAACCACATGGTTGAATATAATAAAGACATAATCCTCTCAGAGTTATTAAAAGCAGTTAGCGATACAACACGTCGTTCACTGTTAACACAGCTTTGTCAGCAGGGTCCAGGACGTGTTACTGATCTAGCAAATCAATATGACATGTCACTAAATGCAATTTCTAAACATATTAAAGTTCTGGAAAAAACAGGGCTTATTAATCGAAAGAAGATAGGTCGAACACATTTAATTGAAGCCAACTTATCAAAAGTTGAAATGATAGATGAATGGTTAAACGAGCTAAAATCGATCTGGGAATTGCGCTTAGATAAACTTAATGATGTATTGCAAAATGGAGATGATAACAATGACTGAACTAACCGTAAATTTAAACAAAATAATAAACGCCCCCCTTAAAACCGTCTATGAAGCCTGGTTAAATCCAGAAATGTTAGCAAAATTTATATTGCCAATGCCGGGAATGCCTGAACCAGAAGTTAATAATGATGCAAGGGAAGGTGGTGGTTTTACCATTATTATGACAGTCGGTGATCAAAAAATACCCCACACAGGTAAATATCTAATCGTAGACAGGTACAAAGAGCTTGTCTTTACATGGGAATCACCATTCTCTGCTGAGGACAGTACCGTAACGCTTCTCTTTAGTGAAGTTGCTAATGATAAAACTAACATCCAGCTTACGCATGTTAAGTTTCTTGATGAAGAAGCGCGTGATAATCATAAAGGTGGTTGGGGAAATATACTGGACACATTAAATCAAGTTGTCACAGTTGAGTTTGTATAAATAAGGAGATGACAATGATTTCAATTATTAAAAATAAACTAACATTTATGGCTCTTATTTTGATGATATTAAATTCAGTAAGTGTATTGGCTGTAAATACTGTAATCGTCAATTTGCCATCACAAAATCTAGACTGGAAAACCACACCAGAAGGTGTGGCGTTTGCCGCATTACGAGGTGATCGTTTTAAAGAGTCTTATATGGCGATGGTAAAGCTACCAGCTGGAATAACGAGCCCTGTGCATACTAAATCATCAAATATGTTTGGTGTGGTGTTAGAGGGTACATTTTCACATATGAAAAAAGGTGATGATCCATTAACTGCGGTGTTATTACCAAAGGGTTCATATTATATGATTCCAGCGCATTTACCGCATATCAGTAAATGCGTATCGAAAGTTCAATGCGTTAGTTTTCTATATCAAGATGGAAAGTTTGATTTTATAACGAATACTGAAAAATAAGTTAAGTAACAACATTTAATAGGAGAACAGCATGAGTAAAAACACGGTATATCATATTGGTACACTACACGCTAAACCTGAATATACAGATGAGCTGATCAAAACTTTTGAAGCGTTAAATCATGCGCCAGGTATCATCTCGTTTGATTGTTTCAGAGATATCGAAAATAAAAACAAACTCACTTTAGTTGAAGAATGGGAGAATAAAGAAGATCACGAAAACTTTGTTAAATCATTTTCAAATGAAGAAATGGAACAATGGTTAAATATGCTATCAAAAGAAAGTGAAGATACGTATTGTACTAAACAATAACTCGCTATTTACTATGAAATTGGCTTCAATTAATAGAAATATTTATTGAAGCCAGTTGTTTTTTACTTAAATTATATAACATTAAGAATAAAGTAAATCAACATAAGATGCGCAATGTGATTTAATTAGCAACAATGATACCATGTGTTTTCAATATTTTTAAATTGCATTATTATATAAACATTATGAGGCTGACTAAAGAAGTTATGTATGAACATAAACAATATAAAAATAAATATAGGTACACATTTTTATAAAAACACATTGAGCGGACTATTCATCTTGTTGTTAGGGGTTAGCATATTCTCTAACGCTTCTGAACGGTTAACCTTAAGTGCTATATATAAATTAAAAAATCCTTATCATACTAAAATAGTAAACATTCCTGAAGAAGCTCATGGCTCGACTGAATATATTCATTTAAATGGCCAATCTGATCGTTTCGAATACTGCCAAACTGATGGGATGATTATATTTATAGCTTTTGCTAATCATATTGAAGTTATGAAGCAAGCAGGGGCACCTGAAACTAAATTTGAGGCTATGAAATATATGGCTAAATATAGAGATTTAGAATTCCCATTTAACGCTCAGGAAATAGCAGATAGTTCAGAACGCAGCGTCCAAAAACTAGCTATTGAAATGGGCTGGGAGCACCCTGGTTCTAGTGATGAACATCTTGAAAGCATTGCATCAATATACTGGAATAAATGTTTACAATTACCTATAAGTATTTTTGAAGCAGAGTGGAAAGACATATAAATACTACCGATTATGACGAAGGTGAATTAACTATGCTATCTTTTTGATTGTATTTTTCCAAAGCGTGACACTAATTATGTTGATGCTTGTGTAGTGTCATCTAGTATAGATGCAACAGACTATTTATGCCCTGCCTTAGTCATTTGGGGCACAAATAATCGACACTTCAATAGATAGAATTAGCACTCATTGCTTATAATCACGCTATAACATCAACATCAACATCTATATAGATGTACCTTCCAAATATACAAACCCGTCCGAAAATTTTTCATTAAAGCCAACAATATCATGCATTAACTTCTCATCCTGATACATTTGATCTTGTTGAGAAGGCTTATCAAAGTAAAGAATATCTATTTCATTTGGTTTTTTGATACCAAAAGAATTATTTACTTTAATTATGTTTTCAGCATGAAAACCATATGATTCAAGTTTAGTGCTAATAGACTTAAGTTCAGCCTGGTGAGGCTTATCATTAAAATAACTGACCTTTATTATATAAAGTCGTTCTCTTACTGGACTGTTTGAAGTCCCTGAATAAAGTGATTTACCAGAGATAAATGTAAATCCACTTGTAGACGCTGTCATCAAGGGTTTAATTTTTAAATAGGCTTCATTATTTCCAAGATTAACGAATGCATTTGGAATATTACAATACGTCACAATGGCTCTGTTGGGTGTTCCTAT
>VAPL010496183.1_pt1 | contig 14601 bp, 9 predicted proteins | sample 3395061 | NCBI WGS metagenome assembly VAPL01 (sample SAMN08290444, study PRJNA428436) | hydrothermal vent metagenome | isolation source: Deep-sea hydrothermal vent chimney 2 | place: Pacific Ocean: Juan De Fuca Ridge | depth 2182 m m | reverse complement strand
TCTCTTGCCGTCGTCGGCGCGCCAGCGTGCGCCCCTTCCATGATATCTTTAATTTTCTTTTTGATACCCACCGGCGTGATGTTATTTTCCTTATTAAATTCCACTTGTTTTGCACGTCGGCGTTCAGTTTCATTGATCGCACGTTGCATGGAATTTGTTATTTTATCTGCGTAGAGAATCGCCCTGCCTTCCAGGTTTCGCGCAGCGCGGCCGATGGTTTGGATCAAGGATCTTTCTGAACGCAAAAACCCTTCCTTATCTGCATCCAGAATCGCAACCAACGAAACCTCCGGAATATCCAGGCCTTCACGCAACAAATTGATGCCGACCAGTGCATCAAATTCCCCAAGGCGTAAATCACGGATAATCTCGATGCGCTCTACCGTATCAATGTCCGAATGCATGTAACGAACACGGACACCATGATCGCTCAGATAGTCAGTCAGATCTTCCGCCATACGCTTGGTTAATGTCGTCACTAATACGCGCTCGCCTTTTTTAGCACGTTGGTTGATTTCAGACATAGCATCATCCACTTGTGTCGCAACAGGCCTGATTTCTATTTCAGGATCAAGCAGTCCGGTGGGCCGCACGACTTGCTCTATCACCGCGCCAGAGTGCTCTGCCTCATACACCGAAGGTGTGGCCGATACATAGATAGTTTGTGGATTTATAGATTCAAATTCTTCAAACTTTAATGGCCGATTATCCAACGCAGACGGTAACCGAAACCCGTACATCACCAGATTTTCTTTGCGCGAACGATCACCTTTGTACATTGCGCCTATTTGTGGGATGGTGACATGGCTTTCATCAACCACTAACATGGCATCGGGTGGCAAATAATCCAGTAATGTCGGCGGTGGTTCGCCAGCTTGTCTGCCAGACAAATAGCGTGAATAATTTTCTATTCCCGAGCAATAACCCAACTCCATTATCATTTCAATATCGTATTTTGTGCGTTCCTCCAAACGTTGCGCTTCGACCAGTTTATTTGATTCATACAGCTGTTCCAGTCGCTCGCGTAATTCATCTTTAATAAATTCAATTGCATCCATTAATGTTTGTCGTGGTGTCACATAATGTGTTTTCGGATAAATCGTCGTTCTCGGTATTTTTTTGAATATTTGCCCGGTCAAGGGATCAAAACAACTCAACGTTTCGATTTCTTCGTCAAATAATTCAATGCGTATCGCTTCGCGCTCTGAATCAGCCGGGTGGATATCAATCACCTCCCCCCTTACCCGATAAGTACCGCGTCTTAATTCGGCATCGTTGCGCTTGTACTGTAACTCAGTCAGTCGCCGCAAAATTGTGCGTTGGTCGATGATTTCGCCGCGCGATAAATGCAGCACCATACCTAAATACGACTTTGGATCACCCAAGCCGTATATCGCGGATACGGTCGCAACAATAATGACGTCCTTGCGCTCTAAAAGGGCCTTGGTCGCAGACAACCGCATCTGCTCAATGTGCTCATTGATCGATGCGTCTTTTTCAATAAACGTGTCAGATGAGGGCACATAGGCTTCCGGCTGGTAGTAGTCATAATACGAGACAAAATACTCCACGGCATTTTCCGGAAAAAATTCCTTCATTTCGCCATAGAGCTGCGCTGCTAACGTTTTATTGTGCGCCATGATGAGCGCCGGGCGTTGCACAGCCTGGATGACATTGGCAATAGTGAAGGTTTTACCGGACCCAGTCACACCGAGCAAAGTTTGACCAGCCTCACCCGCTTGCAGTCCCTCGACCAAGCCCTGAATCGCATCGGGTTGGTCGCCGGCCGGACTAAATTCCGAAACCAGTCTAAATTTTTTTGACATAGGGCCTAGGAGCCTGTCGGACTTAGGATGAATCTGCTACGGAAAAGCCATTTTGGCCAGATTTCCCGATTAAATTCGTTAAATATACCCAATATTCGCCTCATTTAATCGAAAAATCTGGCTCAAAATGGTTTTCCCTCACGACGATCACCTAACACCTAAGTCCGACAGGCTCCTAGATAGTTAAGGAGATGTGCTTACAATGAAAAGGCAGTATATTACACTATCTGATCACTCAAATTCAGTTAAGGAACAAACTTGGACGTTAAACTCTCTGATCGTGTAAATAATATCAAGCCTTCACCGACCCTCGCTGTCACTAATCGAGCGAAAGAACTCAAAGAAGCCGGGAAAGACATTATTGGGCTGGGCGCAGGCGAACCGGATTTTGATACACCCGATCATATTAAAGAAGCCGCGATTAAAGCCATCAAAGAAGGTCTGACAAAGTACACTGCCGTAGACGGCATGCCCGCGCTGAAACTGGCGATTATTGAGAAATTTAGCCGGGAAAACAGTTTAGCATATGCCGCTAACCAGGTATTGGTTTCGTGTGGCGGCAAGCAAAGCTTCTATAATCTGGCTCAGGCACTCCTTAACCCAGGCGATGAAGTGCTCATTCCGGCCCCGTATTGGGTGTCTTATCCTGATATGGTGATACTCGCAGGCGGCATACCGACTATCATCGAAACCACGATGGAAGACAAGTTTAAGATCACGGCAGATCAATTAAGCGCTAAGTTAAAGTTAAATGCTAAAACCCGATTATTTGTGCTCAATAGCCCATCTAACCCAACCGGCAGCGTTTATTCCAAAAAAGAACTGGCTGCTTTAGCTGAAGTCTTGCTCGAATACCCAGACGTACTGATCGCCACCGATGATATGTACGAGCACATATTGTGGTCTGGCCAACCTTTCAGCAATATCGTCAATGCCTGCCCGGCACTTTACGCGCGCACGATTGTGCTCAATGGCGTCTCCAAAGCCTACTCCATGACCGGTTGGCGTATCGGCTATGCCGCTGGGCCAAGCAAACTCATTCAAGCGATGAAGAAAATTCAGTCTCAAAGCACGTCAAACCCGGCGTCAATCTCACAAGCCGCAGCAGTGGCCGCAATTTCGGGTGAACAATCGTTTGTGAGGGAAATGGTAACCGCGTTTAAAGATCGACATGATTATTTAGTGACCAATTTAAATTCCATCGACATGCTCAAGTGTTTGCCATCTGACGGCACTTTTTATGCGTTTCCCCGTTTTCAAGGGCTAATTGATCAAATTAACCACATAAACGACGATGTTGAACTGGCTGAATTATTGCTTAATGAAGCCGGGGTCGCATTGGTACCCGGATCCGCCTTCGGTGCACCGGGGTATATGCGGCTTTCTTACGCGACGAGTATGTCGAACTTAAAGAAAGCCGTTCAACGGATCGCCGAATTTGTCAAACACGCCGTTAAATAACCAATTGCTCACTGTCTGTTGACCAACTAAAACTTCATGAGTACCATAACGGCCTCAATTCCCCGATAGCTCAGTTGGTAGAGCAAGTGACTGTTAATCACTGGGTCCCTGGTTCGAGCCCGGGTCGGGGAGCCAACTCATTTATAAGTTTATAAGGCTATTTCTTACGATAAACCAATATAAAAAGCCCAGATTTGAAAAAATCTGGGCTTTTTGGTTCGTTTACTGGATATCGGTATTGCCTGTCCGGCAGCGCCACCGCAATGCAGTCTAACCAAACTCAGAAGATCCTTGTCCACAAATCCTATACGATTTAAGATATAACAGATATCCGAACTCATACATATTTTTTTATTCAAGGATATATATGAAAAACTTAACTTACAAAATTTTTGGCAAGATTTTTGGCAAGACTTTTGGCAAGACTTTTGGCAAGAAAATATTACTCGTTGTAACGTGTATTATGCTCGTTATCCCGACGGCCCAGGCCAAAAATTTCAGCGCAAATTTAGTTGGCGTTATCGGCAATAAATTTTTAGATAACGATTGGCAAGAATTCGATAGCCAATTTGCACTTGGCGCCTCATTTGATTTCAAATATCGCGATTGGCCCTTTAGTCTGGCGATTGCTACGATTGTTTCAGCCGATGTGGAATCGAATAACTCCTCTTTTGTTGAAGAAGAAGCTGGCTTCACCAGTGAAACACATTTGGGAATACGAAAAATATTAACCATCAGCGGTTCTCCGATCGAACCCTATATAGGGGGGGGACTCGCATTGGTCATGGCTGAGTTAGACCGACGAATTAATTCATCATTCTTTGTCTCAACCGATGACGATTTCACAGTAGGATTTTGGGTTGGTGGCGGATTATATTGGCATGTCACCAAGCGATTAAGTGTTGGTTTTGATATTCGTTATTCTGACGCGGAAGTCACTCTTTTTGGTACTGACATGGAAACCGGAGGATTGTACACCAACACAACCGTCGGCGTTCATTGGTAACACTCGTTGATAACACTCTTGCTGAATATTACCTTCTTTCCCGCCACTTCCTGTGGCATATTAACAGGCTACACAACTGTGGCCCGGTAACCCCCCCGCCCTAAGAGGAAGCCACTAAACAGGAACCTGCAATAATACAAACGGAGGACAGTTCCAATGGCTGACAAAAAAGAAAATTACACTTACTGCGGCGGTAAAAAAATTAAGTTGGACAAATTGCCCGATCAATTCGTCACCCGTTTACTCCCGGATGAACTTAATAAACTAGGTATCAATGACGCTCAACAAATGTCATCAGCCTCATCGCGAATTTCATGCTCCGCGGCTGCACTTGAAAAAATGATGTCAGGCACACGCTTGTTAGCTGCTACTCACCATGCGTATCAAATCAGTGATACCAAAGAAGAATTTTTAATTACCGACCGCATATTCGTCACTTTTACCAACACAATCAGTAACGATGAATTAGACGCATTTACCGCAAAGTATGCATTAATTGTAAAAGACCAATTTTCAGACCAAGAATTCCTCTTCCAACTTAGCGATCATACTGGCATGAACCCCATTAAGCTTGTCGTTATGCTCACAGAAAACGATAATGATGTCGCGCTCGCTGAACACGATTTGAATTATCGAGCTGCGACCAGTCAGTTTCTGCCAACAGATCCAGATTATTTATCGCAGTGGCATTTACATACCCGCAGCGACCACCCCGAGGTGGATCCCCGTTCATCCGCAAATTGTGAACAAGCATGGGAAATTTTAGGCAGCTACGGGCAACAAAATATCGTTATTGGCGTCACGGATGATGGATGTAAACTAAGCCATCCTGATTTTAATTCAGATGCCAAATTTGCTGGTTGGGGTTATTTTAGTGGCTCGCGTTTAATTAACAACCGCGATATCGACGCTAATCCGGACAATATGTACGAAACAGGTTCAAATCACGGCACGTCAAGCGCGGGGGTGATTGCAGGTGAAGCTGACGCCGTTCTTACCGTCGGTGCGGCACCGGACTGTCGATTATTTCCTGTCAAATGGGAATCAGATGGCCCTTCCCTATTCATTAGTACGTCTAAATTAAGAACAGCAATAGACTACATGAGCGATAAAGTTGATATTATTTCTAATTCCTGGGGTGTCACCCCGACGAGCTTTTGGCCTGCAATCGTGACCGACCGAATTGCACAATTAGCGAAAACGGGAGGCCGAAGAGGTAAAGGCATTCTCTTCTTGTGGGCAGCAGGAAATGAAAACTGTCTGATTAACTACACTGCGGATCAAGACGTCCCTTACACAAATGGTTGGGCACAAAATGCCGGTGGATCCTGGTCCTGGGTTGGTGTAAGGACCGCGACTCGCTTTACCAATAGCTTGGTTGGTATTCCAGGCGTGATGCACGTCGCGGCGCTGGCAAGTAATGCGATGCGCAGTCACTATTCCAATTACGGCCCCGGTGTCTTGATTTGCGCACCATCGAGTAATTCTCACGCCTATTCCAGGAAGAGGCTTCCTGGGCTTGCGGTGACGACGACTAGCGGTCTATCAAATGGTGTCACCTCCAGTTTCGGCGGCACATCCAGTGCAACACCATTAGTAGCAGGCATCGCAGCACTTGCCTTATCGGCAAATGCCAACTTGAGCGCATTGGATGTCGCATCGTTACTAAAACAGACTGCATCAAAAAATTTAGATTTTTCTGGCTATGAGCGTACTCCACCTGCATCCTACGACCAAAATACGGATTGGGATGTTTCCCCTATTGCACCTTTTAAGCAGCCTGCATTCAACGATATTGACAGTGCAGATGGCACCTGGAGCGGCTGGTTCGGATACGGCAAAGCAGATGCGCAAGCGGTTGTCGCCAAAGCCCTGCAACTTCTACCCGAGGATACTGAAGACGGTAACAATCACTATGAGTCCAAACCTGAAAAAACTATTCCCGACAACAGTGTTGAAGGGTTACGAGATGTTATCGAAGTCACAAATTCTGGTGTATTGAGCCAAATTAAAACCGCTGTTGATCTTGATCACAGCTGGATTGGCGATTTGCAAATACGTTTAATTTCACCAACAGGTAAAATTGTATTGTTGCATGATCGAACTGGTTCTAACAACGATAATATCAAACAAACTTATGATGGCAATAACCTGCCCGCACTACAAACATTACGGCAACAAAATATCCAGGGAGTATGGACACTGGAAGTCATAGATTCTGCGTCACAGGATATCGGTGTACTCAATGCCTGGTCACTTGATTTTGAAACTATTCGAGCGCCAATTGAAGTCATCGATGCCGAGGCAACTCGCATTCCTGATAATAATATTGACGGAATTAGCCGCTCATTGGACGTACCCAACGGGCGCACTATCAACACGGTAGACATAAGCGTCGACATCACTCACCCCTGGATAGCAGATCTGGTCATCACCCTAACGCCACCCAATGGTACACCAATACTGTTACACAATCGCAGTGGCAATAGTGCGGATAACATCAAGCGTACATGGCGTTCACAAGATATATTTGAATTACAAACCCTAATTGGGCAAGATTCCGGTGGTCAATGGCGCTTATCTGTAGCGGATCAAGCTTCTCGTGATGAGGGTAAACTGAATCGTTGGAGTATTGCCATTCACTAATAAATAAGAACTAATAACAGGTGCTAACGGTAACGGCAGAACCTCAACACAAATATCTTATTTAAGGTTTTGCCATTGTACAAATTTTTATTCAAATCTTCCAGCAAACCACGATGTTCAAACATGTATCATATTTTTTACCGTTGAAATGAATTTATACAAATTCCGAATAAATTATTGAAGCCTAAAAATGCGGCGCTTCAGGTGCAGCCTTATGCATTTCCACGCCTTCAAGGATTTCTTTTTTTGCATCCTCTAAACTTCCCCATCCACCGACACGCACCCATTTACCTTCGTCAAGATCCTTGTAGTGCTCAAAAAAATGGGCGATCTGATCTAACAACATAGGCGGTACATGACGAACACGGTCCCAGTCTTTATAGACAGTGCATAATTTTTTATTCGGCAACGCCAGCACCTTGGCGTCATCACCGGATTCATCTGTCATAAGCAGTACAGCTACTGGTCGGCATTGAATGACTGAGCCGGGAATAAGTGGATACGGCGTCACAACCAGCACATCAACAGGGTCTCCGTCTTTTGACAACGTATGAGGAATATACCCATAATTACAGGGGTAATGCATCGCGGTATTCATGAAGCGATCAACAAACATAGCCCCGCTGTCTTTATCCACTTCATATTTAACGGGATCGCTGTGCGCGGGAATTTCGATTATCACATTGATATCATTTGGCACATCATTACCGGAACTTACCCGATCAAGGCTCATTAAATTCTCTCCTGAATAAAACGGATAAATTTAACACAAAACCTAGACAATAGATGCACTAAATAATCTATTATTATCGATTTTCGTCGCTCGGCTATTAATTATTCAAAATCTGTATTACAAATTACAAAACGGGCAAGGATATGCTGACACGCAATCCGTTGTCCATTTCCTTATTTGAGTTTTTTAATATTATTTCCCCGCCATGCGCCCTGACAATTGTCCTGGCAACGGTCAAACCAAGCCCTGTCCCACCGGTTTCGCTGTTGCGCGACGCCTCAATTCGATAAAAAGGCGAGAACACCCTTTCTAACTGAGCATCTGGGATACCCGAGCCATTATCTGACACTTCTATTAAAATATTATTGCCCTTGCTTGCTAATGATACGTAAACTTCCCCGGCATATTTAATAGCGTTACCGATAATATTATTCATTACGCGCCTCATGGCTATCGGCCTGCAATTATAGTTTAAATGCTCTGGTCCGGAGTATTCTGACAGGTTGCCCGAATCAGTTTCATCATCACAAATACTTTTAATAAGGGTTGCCAGGTCAACAATCGTTTTCGCTTCTGTCGACGCATCATCCCGCGCGAAGGATAACGTGGAATCAAGCATGGACTGCATTTCACTAATGTCCTGCAATGTTTTTTTTTGCAATTTTTCGTTGTCTATTGATTCAGCTCTAAGCCTTAATCTTGTCAACGGAGTGCGTAAATCATGTGAAATCGCCGCTATCATTTGCATACGTTCATTTACAAATCGTCTGATCCTGTCTTGCATGGTATTAAATGCGATGGCAGCATTTTTGATTTCTACAGGACCTGTTTCATCAAGTGCGGGCGCGTAGATATCAGTACTAAAGCGCGAAGATGCCTTGGAAAAATAATTTAACGGCTTAACAATTTGACTTGTTACGACCAGTGATAAAATATAAATACACGCAATAATAAATAGCGCGACAAGTAAAATATTAATAATCACCTGAACATGTTTGTGTGGTGATTTCGCGACAAATTGAACCTTCTCGCCATCCTTATAAAGAACTGACACAATGATTTTTGTCTTGTCTGGCAAAGTATCAGGTAAGCCTTTAGACACGCTATTACTGTTTTGGATTTTTGGATGTGTCACTGAGACATTCTGTAGACCAAGATTCTCCATATGTTTTTGAAGATGGCGTTGAATTCTCTTGGTACTCCAGTCATTCGTTATCTCTGCCTGTTGTACAATATTTCTGCCACGCAGTATTTTTATATTTTTATCTTGAAAACTATCGATAACGGCAATTCTGCTATTGATATCCATATTTTGTAGTATCGATGTCATTACGACTATTTTTGTTGCTACCTCTATAACATTTCCTTCATGATATTCAGAGCGAATAATAAATGATGAAACAAGCACGCTACCTGCAACTACAATTACAAATCCAACTGTTAGCACCCAGGCTGTTCTGCCAACTATACTGCGTGGCAATATATTCATTTTATGCCTTCCAAACAGGGTGAATTTAAATATAGCCTAACTGAAATATACATTATTTATGGCCCGGATATTTTATCAACAGCCGGTGTAAATAAATATCCACCACTTCTTACCGTTTTGATCATGATCGGTGATTTATGGTCTACCTCGATCTTCCTACGCAGCCGACTAAGCTGTATATCAACACTACGATCAAATGCAGACGCACTGCGGCCTTTGGTAATATCAAGTAACTGATCACGGTTTAAAGTACGTTGTGGATGTTCAATAAAGGCCAATAATAAATCATACTCGCCTGCCGTCAGACTTATCAGTGCATTTTCTGGAGATCGCAATTCTCTTTTACCAGGATACAATTTCCAGTTTTCGAACAAATACACTAGATCAGGCTGCGAAAGATTATTTTCCTTAATTACAAGGTTAGGAGTTACAGGGTTAGAAGTTACAAGGCCAAAAGCAACAGGGTCAAACCGTCGTAGAACTGCCTTGATTCTCGCCAGCAACTCTCTGGGATTAAACGGTTTTGGCAAATAATCATCTGCCCCTATTTCCAGCCCAATAATACGATCTGTTTCATCGCCCATTGCCGTTAACATTATTATAGGTGTATTCACAGCAGATCGGATTCGTCTGCAAATACTCAAACCATCTTCACCTGGCAACATCACATCCAGAATAATCAGATCATATAGTTTTTTAGCCAGTTTAGCGTCTGTTTCTTCCGCATTAGCAGCGGTATCAACATTATATTGATGATCTTTCAAAAAACTGGATAACAACTCCCTAATATCGACATCGTCATCTACGACCAGGAGCTGTTTTATCGCATTTCTAACCATTTTATAAGTATACATTTTGAATTCAAAATAGGGATGATTTATTTGTAACATTAAGTAACAAATTTTTCTAGAGGCCTGTTTGTGTTACGCATTGTTACACAAACGTAGCTCGACTGACATCGTTGTGTTACACAACAGACGTACATTATTACTCTCGATCACTACTAAAAAAGGAGAAAGATAATGAACCTAACACAAGTAATTTTTACATCTGCAACTGTTTCGATACTGGTTCTAGTTGCATCAATTGGAATTTTTACATACGCTGCGGCCAACGGTGCAGGCACAGCGCCAGGCATGTTACTCGGTAGCTTTAAACACATGCATTCGAACAACAATCATGAGAAAAAAATGCAGCACTTAAAATCCTATTGCAAGGAAGGCGGCAATAGGAAGACTAAGCATATCATCAATTATGTTGAAGATCGTTTTGAGTTTTCTGAAACACAATCGCAAGAATGGAACAAAGTCATCGATGCACTTTATTCCGAAGAAACGACAATCCAGATTATATGCGATAAAATCCTAACAAAAGAAAATCATGAAACAACACCCGCCCGTATGGAACTGACGGAAACCGTGATATTAACTGGTCTTGAGGCTATGCAACGAATCCGACCGATAATCACTGACTTTTATACCAGCCTGGATGACAAGCAGAAAAGAACACTTGATGATATTCTCTCTCATCGAAATCATCGACATCCTGATCACATCTAGGAGCCTGAATAAAAGGAGTAGTGATTAACATTACTCCTTTACGACAATGCAAAACATGCATGTATATAATATTTCTGCCGATCACCTGAAAGAGAATATATATTGAATAATACAGCGAACACACACACCCTGATGTGTGATAGCAACTAATAATTTGTCGAGATTTTTTTAACCAAACATATCTGCGGTGATGGATTTATACCAACCATCAGCATAAAGTGCTTCCATTTTTCTCAATGATCTTGGCGCTTCGAGGGGGCTGACGCCACCAGCGCCTTTGACTGCGACTATACTTTTACCGTCATAACGATACACTGCCGCAACTGAAATACCATAATCGGCTGACACCAGACTATAACAGGTGTTGATCCAGGATGGTGTCACAGCTGATCTTCCATTCAACTCGGCAACCAGTTGCACAGCACAAACCTTAGCCTGGCTATTTGCCGAAAAACCCGACTTTGGCATTTTGCCCGCAATGCATGCATCACCGATAACATAAACATCTTTTTTAAGTGTGGATAAAAAGGTCTTTTGATTGACCGGACACCATCCTTTATCGTCCGACAACCCCGAGCGTTTCGCTAACTTATGCGCTTTTTGTGGCGGAATAATATTGATCACATTACCCTTATATTCATCATCATCCGCATAGACGGTCATTTTTTTGATATCCACTCGCGTCACTTCTCCGCCCTGTGAACCCGGGACCCATTCAATCATACCAGGATAAAGTTCCTCCCAAGCATCCTGGAACAGGGCTTGTTTGGAAAAATTATCCTTAGCATCGAGCAAAAGTATTTTTGATTTTGGTTTATATTCTTTAAAATAATTTGCTATCAGACTCGCACGTTCATAAGGGCCGGGTGGACATCGAAACGGATTAGGGGGGGATGCAATGATGACAACGCCACCGTCTCTCATGGCCTCCAGTTGTTTCCTTAGTAACAAGACTTGATGGCGCGCATTCCATGCATGAGGCATGGTTTCCGAGGCTGCTTTATCGTAACCATCTATTGCGTCCCATTGAAAACCAATTCCGGGTGACACCACTAACCGATCATAAGAAATAGTTTTGTTTTTTTCCAGGTGTACTTTTTTTGCGCCAGCATCGATGGCCATAGCAGTGTCGTGGATAATTGCAATACCAGATTGTTTAAGCTTTTTATAGGTATGAGTAATGTAATCTATTGTATGCAACCCACCGATAACTGCATTGCTAAATGGACAAGTCGTAAATTTTTCTTCTTTCTCAATCAACGTCACTTTGAGCGACGGATCGTATTTCAGCAGGTATTTGGCACATGTTGCACCACCGAATCCGCCACCAATGATAACGACTCTGGCTAGGGAGCCAGGAGAAGCAAAACCCGATTGAGCATATGTCGTCCCACTTAACGCAGATGATGCACTTAAAAACTTTATAAAATCCCTTCGGTTGAGTGTGTTCATGATGACTTTCCTTCAGGCTAGTCTTTACTTAAGTTCAGAAAAATATTTGGCCATCGCGTCAATTTCCTCATCCGTATAACCTCGAGCAATTCGGTTCATAACCGTGCCCTTACGTTCATCGGCCCTGAATGCCTTCATGGTCTTAACAAATTCATTGAATTTAATGCCACGCAAAGAAGGAATCGAACCTGCACTCTTGCCGTCTGTGCCATGGCAACCTGCACAAGTATTCGCGAGAACCGCAGGCGCAGAACGTGATTCGATAGATTGAATGCTAAGAGGAAATAAAACAAGGATTAGGTTTGTGATAACACTAATTGTCAAAAACAATTTTTTCATTATCTTGTGTTCTCTTGATCCGTATTACAAACAGTATACAGTTATTTTTAAAAATAAATCTTAAAGAATGTTAATCTAGCTTTGTTACGAATCTTCACTTATCAATGTAACTATATTACCACTTGTATCATTAAAGTGTACCAATACCCGCCCCACATTTGTTTTTGTGGTATCAAAGTAAATGCACTGCGGAATTAATTTATATCAAACGCTTAGGAAGATATTTTATTTTTGATACACGTCTATCTTAAAAAACTATTAAAGACTATTAAAAAATTATAGAAAATTAAACGTCAAATAAACGTCTAAATATTAATTTTTTTTTAAATAAATTAATGCGTTAACCGATTTGTGACCTAGTTCAACTTATTAGATCCACTCCTAAGTCAATAATCACTTAGCCAGATTCCGCAATGAAAGGATTCATTTAGTGAGTATCGAGTCGGTGGGACATTTGCACGAGGGGGCATTTGTTTAACACGGCATTTATTAGTCGATCATAACAATAATTAATTTTTGTAGTTAAAGGAGTATTAGGATGAGAACGTTATTTCATTTGCCCTTCTGGCTAGGGCTAATGGTTATTTTGAGCGCGTGTGGTGGTGGTGGATCATCGACAGCACCGCAACAGGATGATCAGGACAATTCCAACACCAATAGAGACATCAATGCTGATCAGATAGCATTTGCAGAAACAGTATTCCCTATCGTCGCAAAAAATTGCGCCAATTGCCATAGTGAAAACAGCAACACCACGATCGACTTGGCTAAATTTGCCCACACCGATTCTGTCATTGCGCATGCGGTTGTCACCAATCGTGATCTGGTTGATATGAAGTCACCCGATAATTCCAGTATTGTTAAACGAATTATTGAAGATGCACATTTTTGCTGGACTGATTGTAATAGTGATGCAAACACAATTGTCACCGCAATCAATGAATGGAATACGCGTGTTGCCAATGGCACCGATACAGGTGGAGGCAACGGTGGTGGTTCAGGAGATGGCTCCGGTGGAGGTTCTGGAGGCGGTTCTGGAGGTGGCTCCGGTGGCGGATCAGGCGGTGGCACACCTGGCGAGAAAAGCAGTGTTGATGCATTCTCCGAAAGTGTTCTACCACTCGCGCAACAATATTGTGGCGAATGTCATGATGGCAATTTAGAATTTCCTGCCTTTGCACAAACCGATGCACAATTAGCGCACGATTTGACAATTGATAGAAAGCTGGCAACCCTGTCAGCGCCTGATGATTCTGCGTTAGTAAGTTACCTGAAAGACAGGGAACATAATTGCTGGTCGGACTGCGATACCAATGCCAGCCGTATGGAAGGGGCAATTGCACAGTGGCAACAACTCATTGCGGATAACTCAGGGGGCGGAGATGGTACAAACCGCAACCCGGTTGCTGTGACAGATAATTTTCAAACACAAATCAATGTTGTGCTGACTACTGATAATGTATTTGTAAATGACAGCGACCCAGATGGTGACACCCTGGCAATTAGCGAATTTAGCGCTACATCCGCAAACGCAGGTCAGGTTCAGGACAATATAAATGGCACTTTCACCTATACACCCCCCTTTAACTTCAGTGGCGTAGATTCCTTTGAATACACTATCACGGATGGCAATGGGGGTAGTGATAGCACAACTGTCACCATAGCGGTGGATGTCAATAACATTCCCATTGCTAACGACGATTTGATTCAATCAAACCCGAATACATCGATCACAATCGCAATCGCAACTCTGCTGGAAAATGACATCGAACCCCCAGGCAAAACACTGAATATTATTTCAGTCGATGGCAGTACTGAGTTTGGTGGTAGCGCTGTACTCAACATCGTCGACAATACCGTTTCCTACACGCCGTCATCCGGGTTCACGGGAATCGATAGTTTTGCCTATTCTATTTCTGATGGTACCGCGGAATCAAATGCGCTTGTAAAAATAGATATTAATGCGCAACCTGTCGCCGTCAGTGATGCCGCTTATACCTATGTTGATACCACTGTCAATATCGATAATGTGCTGACTAATGATATTGATACCAATGGTGATAACTTAACGGTCTCAGGCTTTCCTAACT
>VAPL011158373.1_pt1 | contig 14602 bp, 11 predicted proteins | sample 3395061 | NCBI WGS metagenome assembly VAPL01 (sample SAMN08290444, study PRJNA428436) | hydrothermal vent metagenome | isolation source: Deep-sea hydrothermal vent chimney 2 | place: Pacific Ocean: Juan De Fuca Ridge | depth 2182 m m | reverse complement strand
TCCAATCATTTGCTACACTTCTTGAAGTTGGTAAAAAACTAAATGGAGGTAAAAATTTAGATACCTTTGAATTGGCTATTTTATATAACAAAATGCCAGAGAAATTTAGAAATATTATCTTAAACCCATATGTCGATATAAAAAAGAATCAAGTTAGATTTGCTATGAGAATCATAGACTCAAATCCAAACTTGCGAAGAAACAAACTGATACATAAAATACAAAATGATTTACCAAAGATAGTAGAAGATAAAAATATAAAATTTAGACTCTCTAATTTAATGGTTTTGTATAACAATATGCTCCAATCTCTTTTTGAGTCTCAAATTCTTACTTTGGGCGCTGTTATTTTTATACTTTTCTTGATGTTTTTATTACTATTTCACTCTTTGAAAATCTCGCTTATTGCTATTGTCACAAATATGATACCTGTTGGCATAATCTTTGCTGTCATGGGATTTGCAAACATACCACTTGATGTCATGACGATAACCATAGCCTCTATAAGCATAGGAATTGGAGTTGATGATACCATCCACTATATCATACGGTTTCAAGAAGAGTATCAAAAAGACAAAAACTATATAAAGGCGATGCAAAGAGCCCACAATAGTATAGGATACGCCATGTATTACACTTCACTTGCTATTATACTTGGTTTTTCTATTTTAGTATTTTCAAATTTTATACCGACTATTTACTTTGGATTGTTGACGATTTTGGTAATGATAACTGCTCTTATGAGTGCTCTTTTACTACTGCCAAAACTCCTCATAAAATATAGGGCATTTAGCTAAGAATTAATCTGTTCTTTGATATTTTTTGCTATTTGAGAGATTTTTTTTATCTTCTTATTTTTACCTATATTATCATCTAAAAGAATTTCTACAAAAGCACTTCCTACTATAACTCCATCAACTCCTTTGGATTTCTTCTTTGCAGTTTGCTCATTTACACCAAAACCGATATATAAAGGTGTTTTACTATACTCTCTTATATCTGCAATAATTTGACTCAAATCCTCGCTAGTCCCCGAGCCTGTTATACCTGTATATGCAACCAAATAGATAAAACCCTGAGCATCTTTGATAACAGTTTTTATCCTCTGCTTACTATCAGTCGGTGCCACAAAACTCACAGCTGATATATTATGATTTTTAAAGGTTTGTTTGTAAATTTTAATCTCTTCATGAGGTAAATCTGGAATGATAAAACCTTTAACTCCTAAATCAAAAGCTAATTGGGATATATCTTCTATGCCTTTGTTATAAAAAGAGTTAAAATATCCCATCCAATAAGTATCTATATTTTGGGATATTTTCTTAGATATATCAAATAATGTATCCATTTTAAAACCATTTTGAAGTGCTCTTAAATTTGCTTTTTCGATAATAGGTCCATCTGCAACGGGGTCAGAAAATGCGATACCAAGCTCTATAATATCAGCTCCTGCATCTTTTAAAGATAGAGCTAAATCGACACTAAAATTTTTTTCAGGAAGTCCAGCTGTTATGTATGCCACTAAATCTTTAGTGGATTTAGCATTTTTCAACTATTTCTCCAATTTTAGAGGAACTTTTATAATAAGTGGATTTAGCATACTAAAATACTCTGCGTCATGCTCAATATCTTGTCTATACACTTCAAATTGGTCGCTTATGAGTAGTAGCCAATCTATAAACTCTTCACTAGCAGGTCCTTTGACAATCCGTGCTTCTTCTGCCACATCTTCACCAAGAGTTGAGAGTTTTACGATTGGGTCTAGTTTCAAAAATCCGCCAGCTGATTTTAAATTGTGAAATATTCTAAAAAGTTCTCCGATATTGTCTTCATATTTTTCGGCTTTATTAAGGTCTATAATCAAAGGTTCTAAATTTTCGCACATAACTGCATAGTGATTAACAAAGTCTTCAACAATATCCAAGTCAAAGTCGATCTCAAGTTGAGCATAGATACCCATAATTTTCCTTTCAAAAAGCCAATTTGTATCATACCTGTAGGATTTGATACAATCTTAAGTACAATTGTACCATTTTTTTGATAAAATCATTAAAAATTATTAATTGGATAATGCAATATGCAAACTATAAGTTCTATAAAAAACAGCAAATCAAAAACTCCAATCGTCATGATAACGGCGTATGACGCCCTTTTTGCATCTTTATTTAATAAAAAAGTAGATATCATACTAGTTGGCGACAGCTTAAATATGAGTTTCAACGCAAAAGCTGATACACTTAGTGCAAATATGCCTATCATGCTCTACCACACAAAAGCAGTATGTGCAGGAGCAAAAGATACTTTGATAGTTTGTGACATGCCTTTTGGCACATATACTGATGAAAAAATGGCTCTAAAAAATGCTTCTAAAGTCTATCAAGAAACCAATGCACACGCAGTAAAGATTGAAGGTGGAGTTCAAAGAGCCCATATAATCAAAGCTTTAACTTCAAACTCTATCGCTGTTATGGGGCATATTGGTTTGATGCCACAATTTGTCAGGCGTGAGGGTGGATATAAAATTCGTGGCAAAAATGAAGAAGATATAAAGCAACTTATACTTGATGCAAAAGCGGTTGAAGAAGCTGGCGCTTTTTGCATGGTGATAGAGGGTGTCAAGGCAGAAGCTACAAAAAGGATATCAAAAAGTGTAAATATCCCAACTATTGGCATAGGCTCTGGTATAGATACAGATGGACAAGTTTTAGTTTGGAGTGATGCTTTTGGATTTTATAAAGAGTTTAAACCAAAATTTGTAAAACACTACATAAACGGTGCACAACTGATTGAAGATGCCGTTCAAACATATGTGGATGAAGTTAAAGCAAGGACTTTTCCAACACAAGAGCATATATATTAATGCAAAGAGTTGTAGAAATAGATAAAATCTCATTTGAAAATGATTATGAAAAATCCTTGCGGCCTACTAATTGGGATGATTATATAGGGCAGAATAAAATCAAAAAAAATTTAAAAGTTTTTATTGAAGCTTCAAAAAAAAGAGATGAGTGTCTCGACCATGCTCTCTTTTTTGGACCCCCTGGTCTTGGAAAAACAACACTAGCTTATATAATAGCAAACGAGATGGAAGCAAATATTAAAATGACTGCGGCTCCTATGATAGAAAAAAGTGGCGATTTAGCAGCAATTTTGACTAACCTTGAAGAAGGAGATATCCTCTTTATAGATGAGATTCATAGGCTCTCGCCAGCCATTGAAGAGATTTTATATCCTGCGATGGAAGACTTTAGGCTCGATATCATCATAGGAAGTGGTCCTGCGGCTCAAACCATAAAAATTGACCTTCCTAGGTTTACGCTAATTGGAGCCACAACAAGAGCTGGGATGATAAGCTCACCCCTTAGAGATAGATTTGGTATGCATCTTAGATTGCAATTTTATAATAAAGAGGAGTTGGCACAAATCATTACAAAAGCTTCACATAAATTAAATAAAGTTTGTCACCAAGACGGAGCCGTAGAGATAGCAAGAAGATCTCGCGGAACTCCTAGGATCGCTCTTCGACTGCTTAAGAGAGTTAGGGATTTTGCCGATGTACATAATGAAGAGAAGATAACAAAAAAACGATGTGAATATGCACTAATAGAGTTAGGTGTAAATGATTTAGGCTTTGATGAGCTAGACTTAAAATATCTAAAACTTTTAATAGAAGCAAAAGGTAGAGCCTTAGGACTTAGTACTCTAGCAGCAGCACTTAGTGAAGATGATGGGACTATAGAAGATGTAATAGAGCCTTATTTGCTTGCAAATGGCTACATACAAAGAACATCAAGAGGTAGAATTGCATCTACAAAATGTTATGAACTTTTCAAACTCACTCCTATTGGTTTGGGTGGATTATTTGAGGGATAAAAATATATGAATACACAAAGAAGTTTTTTAATTGCATTTTTTTTAGTTGTACTTTACTGGGTTATAAAACTATATGAGCCTTTTTTAGTGGTTATTGCGGTTGCTAGCTTATTATCAATCGCAACTTACAACATAAATACATACATAAGAAAACATTTGAAAAATGGTGTTCTATCATCTACCGTATCAACACTTTTGCTTTTTGTACTATTTTTTGCACCAATTATCTATATAATTACATCAGCTAGTGAGGTGCTTAACAATTTCGATAACTCTTTGGTTGACAACACTATAAATTATGTAAAAAGCATCAACTTAAAACTACCAGATACCCTCTCTTTTTTTCAAAATGATTTAGATAGATTTATAAAAAGTTTGGATTTATCCCAAATCACAAAAACTGCACTATCGTATCTTGGAGCTTTAGGTAAAAATAGTGCCAATTTTCTAAAAGATATGCTTTTAATTCTCATATTTTTCTTTTTTGTAACACTAAATGCAAAAGAGCTTGGTAGCTACTTTAGAACTATAATTCCTATGAAAGATGATGAAATAGACATAATTTTTGATGAAGTTTCAAATGTCATGAGTGTTGTGTTTTATTCGATACTAGCAACTGCTATCTTTGAAGGTGCACTATTTGCCATTATAAGTGAAATATTTGGGTATGATGGCTTGCTTCTTGGTATATTTTATGGATTTGCCTCACTGATACCGATAGTTGGTGGAGCTTTGATGTGGATACCAATAAGTGCATATGAGTTTGCAAATGGAAATTACATTGAAGGAATTGCAATTGTACTTTATTCTATAATTGTCATCTCCATCATCGCAGATACTTTTATAAAACCTCTTATAATCAAATATATAAACAATAAATTATCGAATGTCAAGGCAAATATAAATGAGATGTTGATATTTTTTGCGATATTTGCAGGACTTACTACATTTGGTTTTTGGGGCATGATACTAGGGCCTGCCATCACAACACTATTTATCTCTTTAATGACCTTGTTTAAATCCATTAAAGATAAAGGATTAGATATCTAACTCTTTTTGACACTCTTTAAGCAGCTCTATTATCTTTTCATGTCTGTTTTTTGTCTTATCTATAAACTCTAACTTTTCTTGCTTAATTCCTTGAAAAGTTTTAGAGACTCTTTCATAATCAATACTCAAAAAAGTTCTACTTTTATCCATTAAATTTTCTAATTTATATATAAAAAAGCTCTCATCAAGTCGATGTTTTATATCTTCAAGTGTTGGATGATATAAAGAAAATCTTGTAGGATTTTGCTCATATAACTTCGCAAAACTATCCATTTTTTCATTTAAAAAAGAGATGCAAATTCCCGTAGCATTTTGATAATTAAACTCTATAGCACTTGATATATGCTCAAACCCAGAGCTTACATATGCTCTTGATTTTAACATTTCGTCATTATATGGTTTTAAAATATGCTCATAAACTCTTGCGGCAAATTTTCGGATATTTGCGAACTCTACATCAGAGTGAATCTCCTCTTTTTTTCTTATGATACTATAAGGACTTTGCCACTTATAGATATTTTCTTCAAATTTTGTATAAATTTTTGCATTGGTTTGGTTTACTCTGTTTTGGATATCATTTAAAACTTTTGCATATTTTTTAAACATTTTACCAACAATATTGTCTTCGTAAAAAAGTTTTTTATATGCTTCATCAGCATTGATAAAAGGAGCTTCATACTCTATTTTTACATATTTTTCAACTTTTTGTAAAAATGTTTTCCTCTCTTTTGCATATCTTTGTCTTTTTATTATATCTATTTGATTGTAAATTTCAGTTGCAATTACATCTATAATTTGTTTTATATTTATATATGCTTCTTTCAAATCTTTTGCAAACTCTTTTTTAGCTTTGGCAAACTCTTTTTGCGAAGTTTTATCAAAATCCTCTACTTCGCTTTTTAATTCATCATAGATTTTTAAAAATAGTTCATATTGATTTATAATCTTCACACAAACGCTATTTATCTCTTTTTTTATTGCAAACTCTTTTGACTCTATAGCTCTAGGCTGGATTTCTTGTTTTATAAAATCTATCACCTTTGATATATTTGATATTTTGGCAAGTTTTATATTTTCACTCAAATCAGTATTTGCTATTTTTTGTATCTTCTTGTCATACTCTTTATATGCCTCTTGTATGACTTTAAGATTGTTTAATTGCATACTGTTTTCAAGCTTTAAGTGCAAATATTTTGTAAACTCATCTAAAGCTTCACTCATCAACACTAGTTTATCACTACTTCTTGATTTTAGGGCTTGCTTAGCTGAAATTGGTACAACTTCACTAAAAAATTCACCAAAGCTCTCTTTTACATACGATACACTTTGATTTATCTCCTCTTCGCTAAATTTATCTTTTTGATTTAGCACACAAAGAGATTTATTTTTATATAAAGACAGGTATTTTTCCAGCACTTTGGTTTCGCTCATTTTTCCAGCATTATCCATCAATGTCAGCCAAATTATTCCATCTACTTCATTTAGCACTTTTGTAGTAGTTTGGGTATCTGCAAATGCAAGTGAGTTGAGCCCTGGCGTATCTACAAAGACTATATCTTTTAGCATATTTAGTGGTGAGTAAAGTATAAGATAATCTATATCTTCAACTCCTTTTCTCTGGTCGATAAATTTGCTAATGTGTTCACTATCATGATACTCATCTCTTCCATCTTTGTATTTTACTCTGATTTTTAACTCATCTCCATATCTGATATAATTTACCTTTGATGTAACAGGGGTAATACCAGTTGGAAGTATATTTTTTGCCATAAGGGCATTTAAAAAAGTTGATTTTCCACTTGAAAATTGTCCAGTAATCGCCACTTTCATAGGCTCTTTAACTCTAATTTTCAATCTATCTAAAGCATTTATAAGAGAGTGGGATGGCGAAAGTCTATCGTCAAGTAAAAGATATCTTGCTTTTTTTAGTAACCCTAAAAGTGATTCGTCAAACTTTGGTTTTTGGCTCAAATACTCTTTTTTATAGGTTGATATAAAATTTTCAAATAGACTCATTTTGCACTCTCTCCTATGGAATTCAAATCCTCTTTTATTTTGGAAAGTGCCTCTTTTGTACTTTTTACAATTTGAAGTCTCTGTTTTTTTTCTCTATTTGATTTTTTTATATTCTCTAAGCTTGCTTCAAGTAGATTATCCTTGATTTGAACTTCATCCTCTTTTATTTGAACTCTTTGCTTACTTATATCTATAAAATTTTTCAACAACTCTTCATCAGTTTTTTTAAGTTTATCTCTTAATAATTTTTCTAATTCATCTATATTTTCTTGAAGTATTTTTTCTAATTTCATATCCACTTTTTCAAGTGAATTTTTGGCATATTTTTGTATTGATTCATCTATTCTTGCTAACAATACAGATCTATTTTGAAACAAAATAAATGACTTAAAATGGTTCTCAAAAAACTCTTGCGAATTAAATTCTTGATTTTTATACTCATCACTATTAACATCATCTTTGAAACTTTTTTTTATGACTTCAAAAGAGTTTTGCATCTTTTTTTGAAATTCATATCTATAATCTCTTACCAAATCGATCAAACCATCTTTTAGCCCAATTTCAACTATATACTCTATTCTCTGTTTTTTTGGGAGTTTTTTATTTTTTCTTATCTCATATGAAATATCGTCCATCACTCTTATTTTTATGATATCTTTTAAACTAATGAGTTTTTCTTGTGAATATTTATGTAAAACTTTAAAATACTCTTGCAGCTCCTTTTCTTGGGATTTTATACTTTTTTTGACATCTTCTAAATCGCTTAAAATTTGAGCTCTTTTAATTTTATGTAGTTCAAACTCTTTTTTTATCTCTAAAGCAGATTTACCCAAAAGCTTCTCTTCTTCATCAAGTATTTTCTTATTTTGCTCAACTATAGATAAGAGTTCATTTTGATTACTTTGGATAATGAGATTTGCTTTTTCACTATTTGAGCCAAAAAGAACTCTATTTAGATACTCTTGTATTTTTAAAATTCCACTATTTTCTAAATTATATCCCTCTTTTTTTGCTAAATTAGCTCTATCAGTTTTAAGCCATAGTGCCATTTTTCCAGAAATTGGAATAAAATCTATCTTATCTATGATTGATTTTAATTTATAAGACCTATTTTGTTCTAAAAGTCTTTTTTCTATACTTTTTTTCGTGTAGTTTATAACTTCTTCGAGTTCTTCTTTGGTTACAGTATCGATTCTAGTGATAACCACAAGCAGCCTTGCGATATTTTGATAAAGAATAGAATCTATGATAAAATCAACATCTTTTTTTGTGGCTGATTGGTTTACATTCATCAAATGTATCATCAAATCACACTCACTCACATAACTTAGAGTTATCTCTTCTCTTTGGATGATAGGGTCATCAAGACCAGGGGTATCAACAATCTCAACACCATCTTTTAAGAACTCTAAATCACTATATAACTCAACGCTTTTGACAAGATTGCATTTTTTATCTGACTTTTCAGCTGAAGTATATAGGCTAAGATTTTCTATATCAACTCTTTGAATTTTATTTTCATCTTGTATGTATTGGTTAAGATTTTCTTTAAAATGTTTCTTGGTTTCATCTATAAATTTTCTTATACTAGCTATCTCATTTGCACTATTTTCTATTTTATCAAACTCTTTTTTATTCCAAAAAATTACTTTTGCATATCTTTTTTTTGAGTATTTCAATATCGTCAAATTTGCTGTTTCAGGGATAACTGCGGTTCCTAAAATCTCCTCTTCTAAAAGTGCATTTAACATAGTTGATTTCCCAGCATTGATGATACCAGTCACTCCGATGGAAAATCTCTCATCTTTCAATTTTTTATCTATTTGATTTAATCTATCTTTAAGAACCCTAAGTTGGTTGCATTGTCTAAGATTTTCTATACTAGCGCCTAAGATATTGATGGAATTTTTGTAAAAATTCTCATCGCTTTTGGCAATTTTCAAACTCATCTCTGTCTTGGCTTCCTCTTCCTCTTTCTCTTTTATAAGAGCAAAAAGTCCTATAAGTCTTCTGCTTATGTAATAAGTGATAATCCCCTCTTTTCTAAGGGTTTCAAAATTTGTTTTTAAAGTTTGATTTAATTCTATGTTGCCGAGCTCAATGATAAATTCCAAAACTCTTTTTTGAAATTGTAGAATTAAGTATTTATCTATAAGTTTTTTTGTAAATACACCATCAAAAATCAATTTGAATTCATCTATATTTATAATTTTTTGTAAATTTTCATTATTGATTATGAAAAGAATGGAACAACTATCACAAAAATTTTCATAATTTTTATTAAAAGTTTTATCTATCTTTTGTGAAAACTTATCTGGTAAATTTTCTATCAAATCGCTATTTTCATTCCAGCTTAAAAGAAAAAAATCATTTAGTATATGCACATGTATCACCTAATAAGAAGTTTTAGTATTATATCAAGAAAAAGGAGATTTTGGGAGCAAAACAGCTTGCTCCCAAAAAATTTTATCGTAAAGCTACAAGTTTTCTACGCATATACGCGATTTTACTTTGAAGAGGTAAGTGTTTTGGGCAGTTATCTTCACAAGCTAACAAACTCATACATCCAAATACACCATTATCATCACCAACCAACTCATAAAAATCCTCATCGGTTCTATTGTCGTGTGGATCCATTCTAAACCTAGCTACTCTGTTTAGGCCAACCGCACCAATAAAATCTGGTCTCATAAGTTTTGTTCCACACGCTGCTACACAGATACCACACTCAATGCAACGATCTAATTCAAATGTATCTTCAGCCACTTGGGGCTCTATCGGTTTTTCGAGTTTAGTATAATCAGGAACTTCATTTGTATGAACCCAACTTTCTACTTTTTTACTCATCTCATTCATCCAAACACCAGTATTTATCGATAAATCTTTGATAAGCTTAAACGCTGGCATAGGCATAAGTTGAATCACACCATCAGGATAATCTTTAGTCAAAGTTCGGCAAGCTAATTTTGGAGTACCATTTACCATCATACCGCAACTTCCACAAATCCCTGCACGACATACAAAGTCAAAAGAGAGATCGTGATCCATCTCTTCTCTTATCTTAGAAAGGGCTACAAATAGCGTCATACCATCAGTTTCCTCAAGTTGGTATTCAGCAAAATGAGCTCTTGAAACTTTTGAGTTTGGATTATATTTTAGTGCTTTAATTGTTATCATTCGTGCCATTTTATTCTCCAAATCTTTCATTTTTTACTTTATAATAAGGTTGTAATTCAAAGTCCATTAAAGCTGTTTGTATTTCAAATCTATCTTTTCCAGCCTCCTGCATCTCTTCTCTTATCTTATCAACCTCATCTTGTCTTTTTAAACTTAACTCATTTTCGACTATCATGCCTTTTACTCCATATCCTCTAAATGCTGGTGGCATTTCCATCTTCATGATGTCCAAATCTTCATAAGTTATAGTAGGAAGTGTATCTCCTTTTTTCCAAGTAGCTAAAGTTCTTTTTAACCAATTTGCATCATCTCGCTTGAGATAATCTTCCCTATAATGAGCACCTCGACTCTCCGTTCTATCTCTTGCACCTATTGCAACACAAAGTGCAAGCTTAAGCATTTTAGGAACTCTATAAGCTTCTTCGAGCTCAGGATTTCCTGCCATTGTTTTTGATTGAACAGAAACATCAAGAGATCTTTTATATAACACTTCTAATTTCTCAACTGCTTGTGTCAAGTTTTTACCATCACGGAAAATTGCAACTTTTTCCCACATAATGTCCTTCATAGCTAATTTGATATCAAAAATATTATTTTTTCCTTCATTTTCTAGCAAAGATTGAAGATAAGCTTTTTCTTTCCCTAGCTCATCTTCTACTACTTTTGTATTGATATTTATCTCTGTATTTATACAATGTTCAGCAAAATAATCACCAATAATCATGCCAGAAACTACTGTTTCACTAACTGAGTTTCCCCCAAGTCTATTAAAGCCATGCATATCCCAACAAGCTGCTTCACCACAACTAAATAATCCTTTTAGCGTAGGAGATTCACCAGTTGGTTTTGTTTTTATTCCACCCATTGAGTAGTGCTGCATTGGAAGAACTGGCGCCCAACCTTTTGGACCCTCATCTGCTGGGTCAATTCCATTAAATGTCATACAAATTTCTTGAACATCTCTTAAGTTTTTTTCAATATGTTCACGACCTAAAATTGAGATATCAAGCCATAAATGATCACCATAAGGAGAGTGAACACCTTTTCCATTTCTTATATGCTCCATCATGCGACGACTAACAACATCACGACTAGCTAACTCTTTTTTCTCTGGCTCATAATCAGGCATAAACCTATGTCCATCAACATCTCTTAAAAGTCCACCATCTCCTCGACAACCTTCGGTCAAAAGTATTCCAGAAGGTACTATCGGAGTTGGGTGAAATTGAACTGCTTCCATATTTCCTAATTGTCCAACACCAGTCTCTAGCACTATAGCCGCACCAGTTCCCTCACAAATAACAGCATTTGTGGTTTGTCTATAAATTCTTCCATATCCACCCGTTGCTATCAAAGTACCTTTTGATACATAAGCTTCAAGTTCACCTGTTATCAAATCTCTAACTATCGCTCCATAGCACTGTTCATTTTCAACTATCAAAGAGACTGCTTCTTTTCTATCTCTTATATCTATATCTCTTTTTAAGGCTTCATTTGCTACTGCATACAACATTGTATGTCCTGTTGCATCTGAAGTAAAGCAAGTTCTCCACTTTTTAGTACCACCAAAGTCACGAGATTGTATATAACCGTGTGTTTCATCATCTTCAACTATAGTTGTTCTCTTTGCATTCATAACTGCTTCTCTTGGACCTTTTTTAATTCTAGTCCAAGGAACACCCCAGCCTGCTAGTTGGCGAATAGCTTTTGGAGCTGTTGTTACAAACATTCTTGCTACTTTTTGGTCACATCCCCAATCGCTACCTTTTACAGTATCTGCAAAGTGAACATCTTCGTTATCACCTCTACTCATCTTAGCATTACCAAGACTAGCTTGCATACCACCTTGTGCAGCCGCTGAGTGTGACCTTTTTACTGGGATAAGACTTAAAACTATAGTGCTTAAACCTTTACTTCTCGCCTCAACCGCAGCTCTTAGTCCTGCTAATCCTCCACCAATTACTAGTGCATCACAATATACTATATTCATCTTTATGCCCCCTTTTTCTGGAAGTGAATTCCAGAAAAATTCCTCGCGACTGAAGCACGAAATGAAATTTCTGTATTCTCTATTTTACTCTTGCCCTGGAAGTGAATTCCAGAAAAATTCCTCGCGACTATTGTACGGAACGAAGTTTCTGTATTGTCCATTTTACTTAAACTCTGAAAACTATTTGTGCTATCTATATTTTTTATCATAGCAGTTGGTTGGAATCTTTGTCCAGCCTGAGCTTTGTGCTCAAATCCAATTTTCATATATGCCGCAAGCGTAGTAAGTCCCAAAATCAAAAAGAAAGCTGTAATACCCCATTTAACTTTTTTTAGTTTTACTCTAGTCTCTTTTGCATTATCGCCTTCAAACCATCCCCACTTAACACTAAGTCTATAAAGACCTATACTACCGTGAAATTCAACTGCTAAAAGAAGAAGTAGATAAATCGGCCACATCCAGTCAGTAACCATCCTATCTGCTGAACCAAATGGTCCTATAGTTTCAGGTTTTGTTAGCATTATAAATAAGTGTGCTGAAGCTAAAAAGAACATTGCAAATCCAGTAAATGCCTGTATAAACCAAAGGGTTGTATCCTCATGTTTTATCATTTTCATATGAGTTCTAAAAACCTGATATTGCCTATAGTTTGTAGGGAGTTTTCGCATCCCAAGACCTGCGTGTATGATAATAATAGTCAAAACAATTGCCACTGCAACTGAAACTATAAATGGGTTTCCTCCATTTATAAATGAAACGCCTTCAAACATTTTAGTTACACTATACATAAAATCTTTGCTAATCAAAATAGATGAAACAAAGAACATATGTCCCCACATAAAAAGGGCTAAAAACAGTCCAGTCGCACTTTGCCAATAGTCAAGCTTAGCAGGAACTCTACTCTTTTTACCCTCCACTGACTTACCTAAAAAGCCTTCGATAAGGTTACTCACACTCAATCCTTTTTCCAATTAACCAAGACATAACAACTTACATTTGGTTAACTCGTAATTTTTCACAATACTACACCTTTTATCATTAAAGTGGAATTATGTAAATTTATTACATATAGGATTAATTAAAAGTTTATTTACTATTTCTTACTCTATCTATTTTTGTCTCTTCATAAGATAAATATATAGCAACATAGAGAAAAATCCCATTATAATGGATAAAACTTGCCCCATGGTCATCCAGCCATCAAATATGAAACCCATCTGAAAATCAGGTTGTCTATAAAATTCAGCTATAAATCTTGCAGTTGAATAGAGCATCCCATAAAGAGCAATCAGTTCACCATCAAATTTCTGTTTAGTTCTATATAAATATAAAATCACAAAAACAACAAAACCTTCAAGAAATGCTTCATATAGTTGCGAAGGATGTCTAAATACTCCATCAACCCAAATTCCCCAAGGAACATCAGTTTGTCTTCCTACTAAACCCTTGTTTAGAAAATTACCAATTCTGCCAAATATATACCCCAAAGGCACACTAAGAGCAACCAAATCAAGCAATTTGAGCATATTTACCTTATATTTTCTACTATATAGCCAAGTTCCAAGTAAAAATCCAACTATGGCTCCGTGATAACTCATGCCACTAATTCCGACAAACTTACCATCCATAAAAGGGTTAAATATTTGCCAAGGTTTAGTTAAGTAGTAACTAGTATGCGGGTCATAAAATAAAATATATCCAAGTCTTGCACCTAAAATCACACCAATCTCAACCCAAACAAAGTAATTATCCAAATCTTTGCTGCTAATACCAAGCTTATCTTTTTTAGCAAAATATTTCGCCAAAAAAAGTGCACTAAGAAGTGCCAATACATACATAATACCATACCAATGTACGCTAATACTGCCTAAATTAAAAGCAACAGGATTGAAATTTGAGTATATATTATTCCAGTAATTCATAAATCTCTCTTATATCTAAAATTTATAACATTATATCACGCGAGTATAAACAAAAAATACGAGAGTTAAACTTTGAATTTTTATCTATTTTGCAAAACCTTGGCTATAAGTTCTAGTGGATTTTTAAATACTACATCCGTTCTATCTTGAAAAAGTGAGTTTGTTATTTGCATTCTACATGCACTACACTCGGCACTTACGATATCAGCTTTAGTATCTTTTATCATCGCAGCCTTGGGCATACCTGCCGCTTTTGCTAAATGGTACTTTTCACTCTGTATAGTAACTCCACCGAAACCACAACATCGATTTGAATCACTCATCTCTTTTATGTCGTAGTTTTGGGATAATAACTCTCTTGGCTCTTTATATATGCCTTGCATTTTTCTTGCGTGACAGGGGTCATGATATGTGACAAGTTCACTCATTTTGAGGTTTTTTTCTGCTAAAATCTCTTTAAGATTTGTATATTTTTCAAGATACTCTGTCGCCATATGTATCTTTGGAGTTATATTTTTAGCTCTTTTTTGCCACTCTATTTGGTCATGAAAGAGATGTATATAATCAACTTTTA
>VAPL010102697.1_pt1 | contig 14612 bp, 14 predicted proteins | sample 3395061 | NCBI WGS metagenome assembly VAPL01 (sample SAMN08290444, study PRJNA428436) | hydrothermal vent metagenome | isolation source: Deep-sea hydrothermal vent chimney 2 | place: Pacific Ocean: Juan De Fuca Ridge | depth 2182 m m | reverse complement strand
GATAGTCGACATATATAAACCCAGCGCAATAAAAGCGGCTATGGTTAAAAACTGTCCGAGCATGCCAGAGGCAAATTTCCCCATATCCAGATCGGTTGATGACAATAGAGACAATGGCATGATACCAATCATCACGATGACAATGCTGAAAAACAATAATGCGCCGAGATATTTTCCCAGTACAATCTCTGTCATGGAAACGGGAGAAGATAACAAGAGTTTAATTGAGCCACTCTGTTTTTCTTCACTGAGTAAGCGCATGGTAATAAGCGGGCAGATAATTAATAGCAGAACTTTTGAAAAATCGAATAATGGTGCGACGACTAAGTCAGTTACACCAGGTGCATCTTTTATTTTGATTAAGTCGGCCTGAATTTCAAAGAAGTAGTCGATAAAGCCTAAAAACTTCCACGCCATTATCGCCTGTACGACACCGAGGATGATCCATGCCAATGGCGATAGAAAAAGGCTACGTAGTTCGCGTCGTGCGATGGTTAAAATCATGCGGCTTGCTCACTATTGTGTGTGTCTTCACCGGAAGTTAAATTTAAAAATATTTGTTCCAGCGAATTTTCGGCAGGGCTTAGTTCTAATAGCCCCCAATTGTTGTCGACACATTGACGGCTTATATTAGAGCGTTCGCCATGAAGCTGTTTTCCGGATAATAAAAAACAATTATCAGCAGTCTGGGTTACTGAGTCTACGCCGGGTAGTTTGTTAATTAATTCAATAGCGGGAGCGTCTAGTAGCTGTAAAATAATTTGTTCGTTTTGTTTTATATCCTGCATATTCTTATTAAATACGGTTTTACCACGGTGAATGATTTGCACGCGATTACACACGGCCTGTACTTCCGGCAGAATATGTGTTGATAAAATAATGCCGTGATCCCGGCCTAATTCTAAAATTAACTGTCGAATGCCTATCATTTGAATCGGATCGAGTCCGACTGTTGGCTCGTCTAAAATAATAATATCCGGCTGATGAATAATCGCCTGCGCAATCCCAACCCGTTGTTGATAGCCCTTCGATAAGTTAGCAATTAAGCGCTTGTTATAACCTTCAAGGCCGCAGCGTTGAATAGCCAAAGTTCGCAAATTTTTTATCTGTGATGATTTAACCCGCCGCAAACTCGCGGCATAACTAAGGTATTCGTCAACCGTAAGCTCCGGATACAGCGGCGGCTTATCCGGCAAATAACCGATGGCCTGTTTGGCCTGATTGGGCTGATCAATGAGATCTGCACCATTAATAATAATCTCACCTTCTGAGGGAGCCAGTACACCACACAGCATTTGCAGGCAACTGGACTTACCTGCACCATTCGGGCCGAGCAAGCCCAGAATGTCGCCCTGTTTAAGTTCGATTGAAACATGGTTAACCGCGTGGTTGTCACGATAAATTTTATGTAAATTATGGGCCTGAATAAGATCTGACATGGGGCAAAAGCTTATCAGGAAAACGGCATCTTACAAGCAATAAGTCAGTGTCTGTACAAGTTGACAAAAAGTTAGGTTAAAGCATTATCCTGCTGATAAAAAATTCAGATAGAATATGCGTTTTCAATGGCACAAAGTAGTTATGGCAACTCACTGGCTAGGCGTCGATACCGGCGGTACATTTACAGATTTTGTATATTTTGATGGTGCGTCGATTCGTATTCATAAAGTACTGTCGACTCCATCTGCTCCGGAGCGTGCGATTCTACAGGGCATTAAAGAACTGGCTATTTCATTAAGTGGCCTGCAGGTCATACATGGCTCGACGGTAGCCACTAATGCGGCGCTAGAAAACAGAGGTGTGAAAACGGTTTATGTTACCAATACCGGTTTTGCAGATGTGCTTAGCATTGGCCGTCAGGCGCGCAGTGAATTATATAATTTAATGCCGCAACCGCAGGCGCCGTTGATAGCGCCAGAAAATTGTTTGGAAGTTAATACGCGTTTATCTGCCAAAGGTGAGTTATTACAGGATCTGGATAAGGCGGACTTAAACGATCTGCTGAAAAAAATAATTAAAATTCAGCCGCAGGCGATCGCAATTAACCTGTTATTTTGTTACTTAGATAATCGTCAGGAGCAGGCGATTAAACGATTTTTAACGGCGCATCTTGACGATGTTTTTGTCTGTTGTTCAAGTGATGTGCTGCCGGAGTGTAAAGAATATGAGCGTGGCATGGCAACCGCGCTTAATGCGTATGTAGGGCCATTGATGCAGGGGTATCTTAATCGATTAAATAAGGCGCTAGATGAGTCGGCTGAAGCTGTCGGTTGTAAACCTTCGTTGGCCGTTTTGCAGAGCAGTGGCGGCACAATACAGGCGGCACAGGCAGGTGAGCATGCGGTTAATTTATTACTGTCCGGCCCTGCGGGAGGCCTGAAAGGTGCGCAATATATAGCGGGATTGAATCAGCAAACAAAGCTATTAAGTTTTGATATGGGTGGCACGTCAACGGATGTGGCATTGATTGACGGTGAAATAACCCTCACTAACGAAGGGCATGTCGGGCGTTATCCGGTAGCGGTACCGATGGTGGATATGCATACCATCGGAGCCGGTGGTGGTTCGCTGGCATATGTGGATGATGGTGGCTTATTAAATGTTGGGCCGCAATCGGCAGGGGCCAGTCCTGGACCGGCCTGTTATGGACAGGGGGGCAGCAGGGCAACGGTGACAGATGCGAATTTACTGCTGGGTCGGTTACAGGCAAAGGTATTTTTAGGCGAAGGTATGCCACTTGATGTTGCTGCCGCACAACAGGCGCTGGCAAAAATTGCAATGCAAATTAGTGAGCCGCTGGAAACCGTAGCATTGGGTATTATTCGTATTGCCAATGAGCACATGGTTCGAGCGTTACGTAAGATTTCAGTACAGCGGGGTTTTGATCCGCAGGACTTTACCCTGACTTGTTTTGGCGGCGCCGGTGGTTTACATGTGTGCGCCCTGGCCGATGCGCTGAAAATGCAGCGCGCCTTTGTGCCTGTTTATGGTGGCGTGCTATCTGCATTGGGAATGCTGGTAGCAGCGCCGAGCCGCGAGCTCTCACGGTCGTGTATTCAGGCGTGGTTAGAGAGTGATATAGCGCAGCTGGAAAAAATATATATGCATTTGCAGAACAGTGGTATCCGCGATATGCAGGCAGAGTTAAATGCTCAGCCGACGTTAAAACGATCGGTGGATCTGCGTTATATAGGTCAGAGCTTTACTCTGAATCTTGCCTTGGATGACAGATTGAAAATAGCAGATTTAAAAGCGACTGAGCAGGCATTTCACCAGCTACATAAAAAAATCTACGGTCATGAGCTGGATATGCCGGTCGAATTAGTGAATTTGCGTGTGAGTATTAAAGGTGAAAAACCCGCGTTTAATTTGCCGGTGATAAGCTGTTCAGGGCAACAGGTTAAGCCAGAAATAATAAGTCTGTACGGAGTGGATGGTGACGTTGATCTTTATCATCGGCATGACCTGTGTCGTCAACAGCAAATTAGCGGCCCTGCATTGATAATTGATACGGTCTCGACAACGTTGATTGAAAAAAACTGGAGATGCAGGGTGGATGACTGGGGCAATCTATTGCTTGAGAGAAAGCTGTGAAAAAAAACATAATCAGCTTTATGGCACTATTTGTTTTTGCCGTCTCAATTTTCTATCTGTTGGTAGCACCGTACGAAATTTTCAAAACACTGCAGGCGAGAAGCTGGACACCAGTGGAAGTTGAAGTGGTAACCAGTGAGTTAAGGCGTAACCATGAGAATATGGTTTTAGAGGTTAGTGTGCGTGATATCCAGGCCAATCAGATAACAGGCACGTAATTATTAGATATGGTGACGTGTCATTTTCTTTTCATGTATTTAATTCTATTATTTTTTCAACTCATATAACCGATAAAGCACGATATCCGGTGGGTAAAAAAATGATTGCCTATCGAAGCGCGGATAAAAAATATTATGTGCTTGAGCAGAACTCTTTAAAAGAAATGTTAATTATTTTACTGATGTCCACTATCTATCCGGGAGTTACGATTTTTATGATGGTTAAAAACCGGCATAAAAAATCGCAATGAGTGTTGTTGTTATTTGAAGTTTTTGTATCTCAGTACAGTTAACAGTAAAAGCAGCAGTAAGCTATAAAAGTGTAAGCCGCCGCTGCTAGCTGAAGCCGGTGTTGTCGTTGTGGAAGAAATAATTTCAATAGACAGGCTGGCAGTGCCGGTTTTTACGGGGCTTCCATTGTCTGTCGCATTGACTTCAATGGTGTAAAGCCCAGAGGCTAATTCGGCGGGATTAAACGTGAAGTTAGTGTCAGCGTTATCAATGTCAATCAGACGGTTATCGGTCATACTCCAGTCAAGCTGATGTGTGTCTGAAGGGTTATCATCATCAACGGTGGCCTGTAAAGTCACATTGCCAGCATTGGTTAAAATACGTGTGGTTGCGATCTGTGACTGCTCGGCAATTAATGTAACCACCGGTTGAATGTTCTGCGCAATAGCCGGTAGTGTGGAACTGACTGCTACCCCGGTTGCATAATTAAAGCTAGCATCGAAAGCAAATATTTTAAAGTGATATTGATTGCCATTCGTTAAACCACTGGCATTCAGTGTTTCATTATTGCCCCGATAAATAACCCGGGTGCCATCAATCGTGTCGTTCAGGTTATAGGCCGTTGCGGTTAACGGCGTACTGTTTATGGTGCGGGTATCCTGAAGAACCAGTACGCCTGAAAAATCAAGTGGCGGATTTTGCCAGCTTAAGGTTGCGCGGCTGTCACCCGGGGTTTCGGACAAGCGACTAATATCTTGCGGTGGCGTGGTGTCGTTAACAGGTGGTGGTAGCGTTCCGCTGGCGGTTAACTGAATGTCGGCGCAGGAGTAATAATTTGTGGGTGGATTTCTGTCGGTCATAACCTGAATTAACTGTAAGGTGCAGTCATTGCACTCGATGTCGGGCAGGGTAATAGATTGTGTATAAAACCGGCTAGCGGTGACTTCCGGAATATTGGCAACTAAAATATTTTGATCAAAGCCCACATCAGATGCCGATGAAAATGCAATACGAAAATACCCGGGATGATTAATGGTTTCTTCAAACTGAACATTAATCGTACTGCCGGACTGTAAAACAGCGGCGTTAGTGGTGCGGGCGGCGCCACCACAGGGTGCCGGCTCTTTTAAGCCGGTGGCACTGGTGCGCGGTTTAACCGGTCCGTTTAAATCCCAGCGGGTGTGGGAAAATGCAGATTGTGAAAAAGCCAGTAGTGTGCAGAATAGAAAAAAGTTAGTGAGAGCCAGTGTTAGTAATTTAAGCATAATAATATTTTTTAATATTTGAATTACGTTAATTTACATAACAGGGGCTTAATCATTTGTGAATAGACTCACAGTTAATGTAAATAAACCGGCGCATTGATTGTTGGTGGCGGTTTTCGGTGAGACGGCAGGGTTGGTTATTTGATGATGACGATTGTTGCTCGGACAGGTATTTACTTAATAAAACGAGTGATTTCCAGTGCCCAGTGGTCAGCTTCGAAATACAGTGCAGATAATTCGGCTTTTGTAATGCCTTTTATGGATAGCTTTTCTGCTGCAGCGGTTTCCAGCAGCTGGCTGCATTTTACCAGCGTGCCGATATTGCCCTGATGTTCCAGAATTGCCAGTTTTACCTCGATGGCCAGGGGCAGTGGATTGATTAATGAGCTGATTGGTTGGTCCATTAAAATGTCCAGAGCTGAAAACATACCGGCGGTGAAATATTGATCTTCATTTTTAAGATTAAGTCTCTGTGCAATTAGCTCACAGGTTTTTGCGCGAACCATGGCAATTTTAATTAATTCCAGCGGCCGGTCATTCATGCTGCTTAACGCCAGCATGGAAGCCCAGCCACTGAGTTTTTTCCGCCCCAGAAAAACCACTGCACGTTTAATTGAATCGACTTCATTGGGTAAATTAAAAAATGCGGAGTTAATGAGTTTAAGCAGTTTGTAGCTTAGGGGCAGGTCATCGGAAATGGCTTTTTCTATTTCTGAAATATCAATGTCAGGGCTGTGTAGTGTCGACAGTAGCTGCATTACTGAAAGTTTACTGGTTTCAAGCGTTTTGCTTTTTATAATCCGCGGGCGGCTTAAAAAGTAACCCTGAAAATAATCGAAGCCCATTTCTGAATAACGTTCATATTCTTCCAGTGTTTCGATTTTTTCAGCTAATATTTTCAGATTAAATTTTTTCAAGTTTTTAATCCGCGATAAAATCTCTTCACGGGAATTATTACTGACGTCCATCTTAAAAATATCAGTGAGTTTGAGCAGGTCAGAAAAATCGGGTATTTCGTGAAAATCTTCAAGCGCGATGGTAAAGCCAGCAGTCTTGAGTCGTTGAATGGCGGCAAGGGTGTGCGGGTTAATTGGTGTACTGTTTTGTACGTCCAGAATAACGCGTTCCGGCGGCAGTGGAATTGCATCGTCATTAAGTAAAAAACGTTCGGTTAAATTGATGCTAGCCATGCTGGTGCCAACCAGATTATCCAGCCCCATGTCGATAAAGGTATTAATAATAACCTGTGATGTAGCACCGTCTTCGCTGAGTTTAGAATCGGCATTGTTTTCCACACCGGAGCGAAACAGCATTTCGTAGGCGTAGATGCCAAGGTTGCGGTTGTAAATGGGTTGTCTGCCTACGAAAATATCTTGCATATTTATTTTTTTGTAATGGGTTTGATTTATGCTGAAGACTAAATATTATTAAGTACGTCTTCAGCCCAGTTTATGGCCTGTATATTAATGTCAGATAAATCATCAGCGGTTAAATCGGCAAAGCGAATATTGATCCAGTCGCCTTCTTCCTGTGCCAGTGTGCAGTTAATGGCTTCGCCCAGTTCGCCTTCGCGATTAAGCAGAGCGGCGATGACATTATCAGCTAGTGGCAGAGGACTGATTAGTTCTTCGAGGCTTCGATCCATTAGTAAATCCAGTGATGAGAACATACCAACAGTGAAAAAACTGTCCGCCGGCTTCAGGTTGGCTTTCTCTGCCAGCAGTTCACAACTACGGGCACGGATCATGGAAATACGTACCTGCTCCAATGGTTTATTGTCCATGCCACTGAGTGCCATCATCGATGCCCAGGTGCATAACTGTTTACGACCAAGCATAACGGTGGCGTGTTGTATGGAATCGATTTTAGTAGAACGTGAGAAAAAGGCAGAATTCATTAACTGTAAAATTTTATAACTTAACGCTACATCTTTGCTGATAATGTCGACTACGGTGTCAGTGTCGGTGTCCGGGTTATGCAAAGTTGATAGCAGATTAATAATGCTCATTTGATTGGAGTCAAGTGACTCGCCACTGACGATGCGTGGACGATTTAAAAAATAACCCTGAATATAATCAACGCCAACGTCGCGGCAAATATCATAGGCATGATGATCTTTTACATGATCCGCCAGAATAATCGGGTGAAGTTTTTTTAATATTTTTAAATGTGCGCGTATTTCATCAATCGATAGATCTTCAATATTAATATCTATCATGCTCGCCATACTGGATAAAGGCTGTAGTGCTGGATGTTGCAGATAGTTATCAAGGGCAAGTTTAAAGCCGGCATCGGCCAGGCGTTTTACGCCGTCAATAAGTTCATCAGTGACATTAGCATAGGTTGGGATTTTTAAAATTACCCGGTCTTTGGGCAGGGGAAGTTCATAGTCGCTGAGCAAAAAATGTTCGGTGAGGGTGATGAAGGCCATGTTTTTGCCAACCAGCTTATCAATACCGATTTCCATAAAGGCGTTGATTATCACTTGTGATGTGGCTTTGTCTGCATCAATAGACGATTCAGTATCTTCGCTGTTGGAGTGAGACATTAGCTCGTAGGCATAGATCTCCAGATCACGGTTGTAAATAGGTTGTCGTCCAATAAAAATTTCGGCCATTGCTATGTGTCTTTGTGCATTAAATTGTTTTTTCTTTTAAATATAGACTATTACAGCCGTAAAGTTATGGGATTAGCGGACAAACCTCGCAGAAACTGGAATAAATACCGGGCAAAAAAAAACCCGCTTCGGAAAGCAGGTTTTTTGAGTATATTTTGAGCGTTGACTAAGTTTATTTAATCTTGGCTTCTTTATACATTACATACTTGCGAATAGTGGGATCAAACTTTTTAATCTCCATTTTCTCAGGCATGTTTCTCTTGTTTTTGTCTGTGGTATAGAAGTGACCTGTACCCGCAGATGAAACTAATTTAATTTTTTCACGCATTGTCTTTCCCCTTAAACCTTTTCGCCACGAGCACGCATTTCAACTAATACTGTGTCGATGCCTTTCTTGTCGATCAGGCGCATACCTGAAGTAGAAACGCGTAATTTTACATAACGCTTTTCGCTCTCCACCCAGAAGCGGTGGTTGTGTAAATTAGGCAAAAAACGACGACGTGTGCGGTTCTTCGCGTGTGATACATTGTTACCGGACATAGGCTTCTTACCTGTGACCTGACATACTCTAGCCATGATGACTCCAGTCAAAAACTTTAAATATAGTGTAGAACCTGTTGCGATTGTACTGCAAACAGGCTCTGGAAATCTGAGGGCGGTGATGATACCGGATTTGCGTCGGCTAAACAAGCTATTCTGCGCAAATCATTTGCCGTGTCGTCAGGGTGCTGGTAGCGGTCCGGGCTTCATTGTATAGTAGCGGCTAATTTATAGGGCTGGTAATTTGCTAAGTTATTGAATTTATTGATAACCTGTCGTGCTATTGGGCGTACGGTAGGAAGCTGATTTCAGCCCGGACAACAATCCTCTTTTATGAAGAAATAGAAAAAATTATGGATATTGTATATATACGCGACCTGCGCATTGAAACCGTTATTGGTATTTATGACTGGGAGCGCGAAATTCGTCAGACTGTCAGCCTTGATCTGGAAATGGGTACGGATATTCGCCGTGCCGGTGAAACCGATCATATTGACGATACCCTCGATTATAAATCAGTTGCCAAGGCATTAATTGATTTTGTTGGCAAATCCGAGTTTCAGCTGGTCGAGGCGTTAGCGGAGCAGTGCTCGCAGATTATTCTCAATGATTTTAATGTACCCTGGCTGCGGTTGCGCCTGAGTAAGCCGGGGGCTGTGACCGGCTCGCAGGATGTGGGTGTATTAATCGAGCGAAGCAAAGACTAAGCAAATGGCATGGGTCTATATCAGTCTGGGCAGTAATATTGATCGTGAGGCACTTACCCGTGCGGGGGTTAATGCGCTGCAGCAATACTATGGCGAGCTTATTCTGTCCTCTGTATATGAAAGCGAAGCGGTGGGCTTTGACGGTGAAAACTTCTATAACATGGTGATTGCCCTGCAAACCGGTGATGAAGTGCATCAGGTGGCGCGAACGCTACGACAGATTGAAGATGAGCACGGCCGTGATCGAAGTGGCCCGCGGTTTTCTTCGCGAACCCTCGATCTGGATTTGCTGCTATATGATGCGCTGATTATTGATGAAGAAAAACTACAAATTCCGCGCGATGAAATCTTACAACGGGCTTTTGTATTGTGGCCAATGGCCGAAGTTGCGCCAGATCTGCTTCATCCGCAGGTGCATAAAACCTATGGTGAGCTGTGGGATGCATTTGATAAAAATAAGGAAAAACTGGAGCCGATCGAGTTTGAGTTTGGTTGAGCTGCCATATCAGCTCCCCTCTTTGGAAAATGAGGGGTTGGGGGAGATTTAAAATCCTTTACGTTGTCATTCTATATTTCAGAGTCTATTAATCTGACCTTTTCAAATCCCCTCCTCATTCCCTCTTTTACAAAGGGGGATGTTTACAATGTTTCGAGATGATCTGTTGTTGACCCCATATATTAAAGTTCCAGGGACTACAGCGCACAACTGCGAAATCCTGCGAACACATCATTTCTATCCGGCCCGTAATAGGTGCGCCAGGTATTTCGAATCATTCTTGAAGGCGTGGCCCAGCCACCGCCGCGCAGCACTTTAGTCCGTCCGAATAATGGTTGGGAATAATCGCCATACATATCCGCCACAAAATCCGGGTAGGGGTTAAAGGTGTCCTGTGTCCATTCCCAGCAATTTCCCAGCATCTGCCGACAGCCGAAGCCGCTGTCACTTTTCGGCAGCGCGCCCGCATCAATAGTGCGCAGGGCGCGGCTATTCATATTTGCCTGTAGTTTGGTTGGCGGAGTATTGCCCCAGGGGTAGGTGCGCTTGGCATTGATATTGTCAGGCGTGCCGGAGGCAGCCAGCTCCCACTCAGCTTCACTGGGCAGTCGCCGGCCGGCCCAGCGACACCAGGCACTGGCTTCGTACCAGTTAATGTGAATGACGGCTGCTTGCGGCTGCATAGGCTGCCACTGCTCGAATTGCTTAATTAACCAGTGGCCCCCGCTAGCTTTTTTCCAGCCGTTGGGCTGGCTGATATTGTTTTTTTGCAGCCATGCCCAGCCATCTGTATCCCAGAATGACTTCTGCAGATAGCCGTCGTCATTAACAAAATCGGCGAACTGTTGAAACGTGGTGGCGGCTTTGGCAATGGCAAAAGGTTTTACCTGTACAGGGTGCTGCCACTTTTCATTATCAAAACAAAATTCGATGTCCTGCGGTGCACCGAGATAATATTCACCGCCGGTAATTTCGATATCACCATCGAGTGGTTCTGCGTTATAGAGTGGATCATTTAAGCGGGTGTTTGTGAACGTCGGAGCAGAGTAATTTAAGGTGCGCCGGGTGTAGGTAAAGGCTTCGGTATGCATGTCTTCATGAAACAGCGCATAGCGGATCAGGTAAATATCTTTTTCGGTAACCTTGTTATGATTTTTTAAACGTGAAATTTCAGCCTCTAAAACTTGCTGCATATAATGTCGGGTTTCATCTAAGGTTAACAGCGGTAAATTCCAGCGATCGTCATGGGCAATATTAATGGAATCGTAAAGTGCATCGGCATTATTTAAAAAAGATTCAGCGTTATCCAGGTGGCGTAATATCCACAGCTCATGGAAATAGGCGACATGACCAATTTCCCATAATAAAGGATTTACCGTATCCAGCTGCGGGCCGATTAACTGCTTTGCATTCAGGTCGTTAATTAATGCCAGGGTGCGCTGGCGTGCATCGTTTAAATCGGCGATTAATATGTTGATGGTTTGTTGGCTGATAGCGGTGCCGGGCATTTGTTTTTCCATTAGCAGTGAATGTGATTTTGCATTCAGGTTTAAAGTTGCGATTTGTGAACTTAGTTTATAGTTCCGGGATGTTTAGCTCTGGCATGTTTAGTTCTGGCATTTTTAGTCTTGGGGTTTTTAGTTTAATATAGCCCGCATGCATATTGCAATCATAACACCTGCTGCCCCCGGTTCGTTAAATGGTAATCGGGCCACCGCTAAACGCTGGGCGAATTTTTTAGTTCAGCTGGGTCATAAAGTCAGCATTGATGTGCAATGGGATGGGCGCGACTATGATGTGATGGTGGCACTGCATGCCTGGCGTAGTGCGCAGTCGATAGAAAAATTCAAGCAAAAATTTCCGCAACGCTTTCTGGTGTTGGCTCTGACCGGTACCGATTTATATCGCTTTATTAAAACCCATCCTCAGCCGACACTGGCATCGATTCACGCGGCGGATAAACTCGTCACCCTGCATGGGTTAGCAACAAGGGTGCTACCAGCATCGGTGCATCATAAAATTCATGTCATTCATCAGTCGGCATTGCCGATATCTGCCGGCAGTATAAAGCGTTCAGTAAAAACATTTGATATTTGCGTGGCCGGACACTTACGTGAAGAAAAAGACTCAATGCGGGTGGCCTATGCGGTGCGAGATCTGCCTTCAACAAGTCGCATTCGGGTGTTGCATTATGGCAAGGCGCATAATGCAGAGTGGGCAGGCTATGCTCGGGATGAGATGAAAATTAATGCACGTTATTTGTGGTTGGGTGAAGTGCCTCACTGGAAGGTGCGCAGAGCCTACGGTCATTGTCATTTAATGGTGTTGCCTTCGGTAATGGAGGGTGGTGCCAATGTGATATCGGAAGCCTGTGTTGCAGGTCTGCCGGTTATTGCTTCGGATATTGATGGTTCAGTGGGTTTGCTGGGAGCGGATTATGCCGGCTATTTTCCGGTGAAAAACACGTTGGCTTTAGGTGATGTTTTATTAAAAGCTGAAACTGATGCGAGTTTTGTTGAGCAACTTTCGCAGCAGTGCAGGCAACGTGCTGAGCTGTTTAGCGTGGCAGCAGAAAAGCAGGGCTGGGAAAATTTATTAAACGGCTTGTGTTAATAAAAAGACAATAGATATAGCCGCTTAAAAGTGCATGAACTAATTTAAGGCACGCTGGCGTTACGCTAATGACGAAAAAATTCGTCATACCTGTCTTCGCAAGCATGACGAAACCTGATTGCCAGGCCTGATGTTTATATGGCAGTTAAATAATCACTTTGCCTTATAGCTGAACTTCTGTCCGCCAACCGATGCCTCGTACATCAGTCCGCCTTTGGCAACCGTAAATGTCGCCATGCCTTTAGAGTATTTACCGACCGTCTTTGCATCGTTTTTACCGCCACTGGCACCGGCTGAAGTACCGGTGGTGGATGCAGATGCCTGGGCACCGGCGGTGATAGCAACGGCAGAAGCCTGTGCGCCAAATTCAAAACTATCACTGGTGAATTCTTTTAGTGCACGTTTGTCCTGAAAAAAGATGACCTGGCTAAATGCCTGACCACCCGCCTGTAATCCAAAGCTAAGCTGTGTCATAGAAGTGTCGCCGATATATTTTCCCTGCTTATATACCTTGCCTGAACCATGTGCACCGCCTATGCCAAAGCCACCTTTGGCAATGGTGGGGAAAAGGGCGTAGGCATAGCTATTGTTAAAAAAATCGGCACTTTGTCCGGCGCTTTGAAATGTTTTAATGGCATCTGAGTATTCGTCAGCCCAGGCGCTATTGATGCTGAGCGCGAGTAATAAAAGCGTATTGAATAGTAAGTGCTGTCGTTTCATTGTCTTTACTCTCTTGATGTTGTATTGATGCGTTTAATTAACCAGCGCAACACTTTCCAGGCTCTCAGTATCGGCGGTGACTTCACCAATAATAACACTGCACGGGTAACCGAGTTCATCTAGTTCAGCTAAACAGTGTCCCGCATTTTCGGCGGGAATGCTGGCCAGCAATCCACCGGAGGTCTGCGGGTCAAATAGCAGTGGAAAATGTTTATGGTTACGGTAGTCATGTTTGTCTGATTCTGCTGTGGGCTTCAACGCGCGCCTGAGTCTGACATTCTGATCCTGCAGTGAGCTGAAAATGCCGCTGGCAATCATTTGCAGTGCGCCATCCATTATTGGCAGTGTATCTAAGTTTATGGCAACACTTTTGCCCGAAGAGCGGGTCATTTCAACCAGGTGGCCCAGCAAACCAAAACCGGTTACATCGGTGCAGGCAGTGGCACCGTGTTTGTGCATGCAAATGCCCGCATTTTGATTGGATAGCAACATGCTTTGCAGTGCCGCATCTATCCAGCGGCCTTTGGCTTTTTGGCGCATATCGGCAGCAAATAAAGTGCCGGTACCCAGTGCCTTGGTTAAAATTAAAACATCACCTGCTTGCATGCCTGATTTACGTAATACCTGCTCGCGGTCTGCCAGACCGGTGACTGAAAGTCCGAAAGAAAGCTCTGCGCCTTCACTGGAGTGGCCACCGACCAGTGCAGTATTGCTATCATTTAACACGTTTAATGCACCGGACATGGTTTGAAATAACAGGTCTTCAACTTGATCTTCAATGCCATAGGGAATAGTGGCAATCGCCATTGCGGTTTGTGATTCTGCGCCCATCGCAAAGATATCACTGAGTGCATGGTTGGCGGCGATCTGCCCGAAGACGTATGGGTCATCAATAAAGCTACGAAAATAATCGACGCTTTGTACAATAAGCTTACCCGCGGGTACTTCACTAACCGCTGCATCATCCGGGTCAGCTAAACCAATAACTACATCATCACGACTTATCGGGTTTAAGCGGTTTATCACCCGTGATAAAACCGTGCTGCCGACTTTGGCACCGCAGCCACCACAACGCATGGCAATCGCAGAAATTTCGTGGATGGTTTTTCTATCCGTGGTTTTATTAAGCATGGACTGGTTATATTCAGGTGCTGCTTCAGCCGGCATCTCCGGCAGCTGATTAAAGTTGTCCATAAATTTGCGGTCAATCCAGTCTTTTATTTTCCAAAGATAGGCGCCTTCCAGTGACCAGTTACTGCGTGAAGCGATGGCATATTTATCGCCGGTGCTGATTAAGCCTAAAAAGTTTTTTTGTGGTTTAAAGGGCTTAAGCGGTTTGTTCTGAATTGCACGGGCTAAATTTCTGGCCAGTGGTGGCCCCTGGCGTACCGCAAACACACCGGATTTCGGCCGCGGGTGATTAATTACAGCCGCAATATCGCCGGCAGCAAAAACCGCTTCATGGGAGACTGATTGCAGTGCATCATTGACGGCAATAAACCCGTTTTCATCAACTTTAAGCCCCGACTCCGCCAGCCACTTTGGCGCTGAGGCATTGGTAACCCATAGTGTGGCATCAACCGTGTATTGTGTGCCATCAGTCGCGATAAG
>VAPL010533208.1_pt1 | contig 14630 bp, 11 predicted proteins | sample 3395061 | NCBI WGS metagenome assembly VAPL01 (sample SAMN08290444, study PRJNA428436) | hydrothermal vent metagenome | isolation source: Deep-sea hydrothermal vent chimney 2 | place: Pacific Ocean: Juan De Fuca Ridge | depth 2182 m m | reverse complement strand
TTATTTTGCCTCTCTAAAATTTAGGAGTTATCACATGTCTGAAACAGCGGATCAAGCAGCAAGCAATCAGTCTCGTTTTCAGATTCAAAAAATTTACACCCGAGATGTTTCTGTTGAGACACCTAATTCTCCTCAAATATTCCAAGGTGAATGGAAGCCGGACGTCAATATTCAGCTCGGAAACAGCGCAAAAAAAATAGGCGACCATGTTCACGAAGTCATCACAACGGTGACAGTAACAACGAAATTAGACGATAAAACTGCTTATTTAATTGAAGTTCAGCAAGCTGGTATTTTCACGATTGAAGGCTTTGCAGACGAAGAATTAGGACAGATGGTAGGAAGCTATTGCCCCAATATACTGTTCCCTTATGCCCGTGAAGCCATCTCTGATTTAATAGCAAAAGCGGGCTTTCCCCAGCTTTTGCTTGCCCCTGTTAATTTTGATGCCATATATGCCCAACATCAACAACAAATACAGGCAGGCGAACAAGCTGAGCAATCAACGACGCACTAGGAGTGCTGTCCGAAAACAGACTAAGTCTACTGCGACCCAGCTATTTGGCCAGTTTTTCCGAAAACAGAATCTGATGTAATTTTGGTATCTTACAATTGCCCCATTCCTTACTCAAATCCATACTTGTATTATGAGCTGTCCCATCGCCGTACTGGGTGCAGGCTCATGGGGAACAGCACTTGCTCTGGTGTTAGCTAGAAACGGGCATAACGTTCATCTATGGGGACATCATAGCAAGCATGTCGAGCAAATGGCTCAACAACGCTGCAATCAACGTTATTTACCTGGCGTGTTGTTTCCCGATACACTGCAACTCAATCACTCAATCAGTCAAATCTTGGCCATAACCAGCCGCATTTTGATTGCTGTCCCTAGTCATGCTTTTAGAGAGGTAGTGCAGGCTATTATTGCGACTGGCTGCTCAATATCACATTGTGTATGGGCAACAAAAGGTTTTGAGAGTGGCTCGGGGAAATTGCTACATACTGTATTTCTTGAAGAAATGGACAAACCATTTCCATATGGTGTGATTTCCGGCCCCACTTTTGCTGCAGAAGTGGCTGCAGGACTGCCTACAGCGGTCACTATTGCAGCCTCTGATCAGACTACGGCAGAAAGTTTCGCCCAACTTTTTCACAATGAAAATTTTCGGGTTTATACCAGCCCTGATATGACTGGTGTAGAAGTGGGCGGTGCGTTAAAAAATGTATTTGCCATTGCAGCTGGCATTTCAGATGGGCTTGGTTTTGGTGCTAATGCCCGTGCCGCATTAGTCACACGTGGGATCGCCGAAATGGCACGCTTTGGCGTTATTTTAGGCGGTGCGAGAGAAACTTTTATGGGGCTGTCCGGCATTGGTGATTTATTAATGACCTGCACTGACGATCAGTCACGCAATCGTCGATTCGGCTTGGCGCTTGGACGAGGAGAGACAATACAATCCGCCATAACCCATATTGATCAAGTGGTTGAAGGCTATCAGGCCGCGCTTGAAGCACATCGTTGTGCGAGTAAATATGGCCTTGATATGCCGATCATCGAGCAAGTTTACCAAGTATTATATTGTGCTCGCAAACCGGTAGATGCAGTTTCTCAATTGCTGGGACGTGAACAGAAAGCGGAAATTCCAAGCTAAAAAACAGGCACGAAATAATTTCGTCATTTGGCATTCAACTTTCCCTTTTGAGTTGTGCTCCAAACGGAGGACGCCATGTTGACGTACTTGGTTTTATGCCAACCTACCTTATCGACACTAAAAAACTTTTTTATAAATTCTTTAATTAACAATAAATTAGAAAGAACCTACAGAGGTCATCAATAATAAAGGCGACCCTTGCCTTTCTCCATAAAAATTAAGCAGGCTTCCTGGTTGACGACGGACACTGGCTCGTGCGATGCTTCTGGTTTAAACTAAAAAACTAGACATAACGGAGGTTGAAGATGTACAACGTACGACATCACCTAAGTAATGATTTTCCTGAGTTTAAAACAAAAATCGAATATCTCAAAAGCAGTGATGCTGAATTTATTCGGCTATTCAATCAATACCACGCTACAGATGAAAAAATCAGCGGATGTGAAAAATCGATAAATTCATCAGAAGACATTGAACCCTTGAAACGATGGCGAGTACAGCTGAAAGACCGCCTATACGCCATACTAAAAAGCTGTGAAAATTCACGACAACATAAAGGTATGTCCTCTTCCCGCATGATCGGCGGAGCAGTATAACGGCTCCCCTCTTTTGGAGCTGGCCAGCAGACGAACCTCACCTCAAAGATACGGTGACCCTTCGCCTGCTGGCTCGTTTTACATATTACTTTGTGCGGCTTTTTGTACGACTGGATAGGAGTGCAGGCTCTTCATAAGCCAGTTCTACTCGGCGATTATCTTTATAAGCCATTAACTTATCTAGAGGCTGGTCATCACCAAAAGCTTGAGTTTTAACTTGTTCCGGACGAACACCCATCTGAATCAACAAATCAGCGACCTGTTGGGCTCGTTGCTCGCTTAGCACTTGATTATACAAGCTATCACCCTGACTATCCGCATGGCCACTGACCGTCAAAATCGCCTTGGGAGTGCGGCTTAGGTACAAGGCATGTTCGGTCAACTTATCCATATCAGAGGAACTGATTTCAGCACTGTTAAATTTGAACTTAACCACTCGATATTGAGGATAAGCTATAGCCTCAACCTCGTTCACTGCAATATTGACGCTCGTCTCAACACGTTCTATAACGGGTTGCTTATCCTCTTTGTTGTTTTCGATGAGATGAACAAAATCTGTCACTTCTGGCGATGCGTCAAAATCGGTAGCGCTATTTATCTTTGTTTCCTCCATTGATTTAGCGACTTCGACGACAACCCGTTCGGTTTTTTCATGCAATGCAACTCCCGTCTCTTCAAACCCTGTTGTTGATTTAGTCTCGCTACTTTCGTTCGATGTATTAAGAAGGTGAGCAGACCCATCTAGCGAAGAAGAGTGTGCGGCCATTGGCGCTTCTGTCGTCGCTGAACTATCTGAAAACCCTTCTTTTTTCATTGACGTTATTTCAACACCGTCACCGGCGCAAGCGGCCATCACAGTGAATGTAGCAGGGAGTGCCAGTGTTATCAGACTCTTTTTAAATATACGTTTTGCGCTGTCATTAATCATATTGTGCTCCTTATGCAAAAAATTTGAGCTATTTTGTTTGGCTCCAGAGACATTAAAACCTTAAAAAATGACAATATGCTTATTGAACCGAGACACAATGAAGTTCAATTCTGATGAATTAGGACACAACCCGATCTTAAACCTAAAAAACGCCATTGATCCACGATGTAGAGGACAAGTGAAACCGTAACTGCACTCTTTACAACTCACTGAGAAAATAATAAGTAAAACGGCTTTAAAATAAAGGCTCGGTATCGGGTGTCGTAATGTCTATTTGTTGGGCGTCACCCGCTTTAAGTCCTCTTTTGGGAATATACGAACCGCGAAAAACTTCAAATATCGCGTCAGGGGTGTTGCTGTGCGCACGCAAGCCAGTTTTTCGATCGATGCGAACAGTGATGATGTCCGGAGGTTGTTCAGGGCTGGATTCAGGAACACCATTGAGTGCCTTTTCCATATAATAGAGCCACATAGGCAGAGCGGCTCGACCTCCTGTTTCACGATTTCCTAGAGGCTTCGGCGCATCAAACCCGACCCAACTAATAGCGAGTAACTTACTATTAAAGCCAACAAACCAAGCGTCTTGTTGATCATTGGTCGTCCCCGTTTTTCCAGCGATATCTTGTCGACCCAGTTTTAAGGCGCGCCTGCCCGTTCCTCGCCTCACGACATCTTTCATCATCGAATAAATAATGTATGCATTTTGCGCAGAAATTGTCCTCGGTGCGAGATTAATTTCTGGGACTGGATCCAGAATTTCATCATCAATATCCGGATTAACGGGTAAAGTAGGGAGCGTCTCACATAGAGGGCAAACAACAGGCGGGTTCGCTACAAAAATAACTTCACCCTTAACATCTTCAATTCTCTTTATAAAATAAGGCTGAATGGCAAAACCACCGTTAGCAAAAGTAGCATGACCTCTTGCCAATTCCAGAGGCGTCACCACCCCGCTGCCAAGAGAAAGTGACAGATCGCGGGGTAATTGTGCGGTGTCGAAACCAAAATTTTCAATATATCTTAATGCTGTTTTTACACCCACACTGCGGAGCAAGCGGATTGAGACCAGGTTGCGGGAACGGGTAAGCGCTTCTCTAAGTCGTGTTGGCCCAAAAAATTTACCACTATAATTTTCGGGTCGCCATGCCGCTTCAATTCCCGGGTCATCAAAAACAACAGGCGCATCATTAATAAGAGAGGCCGCCGTAAAACCACTTTCCAAAGCAGCAGAATAAATGAAAGGCTTAAAACTAGAGCCAGGTTGGCGTTTTGCCTGTGTGACTCGATTATATTTACTTTGATAAAATGAAAATCCACCGACTAATGCTCGAATAGCGCCATCCTCTGGCGAGAGAGAGACGAGAGCGCCACTGACTGTCGGAGCCTGGGCAAGTCGCCATTCGCCTTTGGCCGTTTCTGTCACCATCACAATATCGCCAATTTTGAGGATATCGCTTGCGGTTTTAGGCGTCGGACCGCGACGATTGTCACTCAGGTAGGTTCTTGCCCATTTCATGTTACTCCAGTTTATGACCCCACTTTTTTCTTCATTGAAAAATAAGTGTGCACGGTGTTCTTCCATGGCGATCACTAAAGCGGGTTTAAGCGGGCCAATACTCGTTACTTTGGTTAAATACTTTTGCCACTCCTGCGGACTAGCATTGCCTACCCAGTCCAAATGCCGGATTGGTCCTCGATAACCATGACGTTCATCATAATCAAACAAGGCTTGTTGCAATGCCTGGTTAGCCGCTGTCTGTAAAGGTTTTTTTATGGTGGTTATCACTTTATATCCCGCGCTATAGGCATCGTCGCCATACAATTTAATCATATGCTTTCGAACCATTTCAGCAACGTAAGGCGCTACAATTTTTGTAGTCTGGCGATGAAGTTTAGCCGTAACGGGCTCAGCAATAGTTTGTTCATAGGTTTCATCATTAATATATGCCAAGATATGCATACGACCTAGAACATAATTTCTACGAAGGAGTGCGCGTTCAGCATTGGCGATCGGATTAAATGTAGACGGCGCCTTGGGCAGACCAACAATCATTGCGATTTCAGCCAGCGAGAGCGCTTCTAATTTTTTATCGTAATAGACCTGTGCTGCTGAGGCGACACCATAAGCTCGATTGCCAAAGTAAATTTTATTTAAGTAAAGCTCTAATATTTCGCTTTTTGTGAGCTCGCGTTCAATTTTTAACGCCAGTAATATTTCGGTTATTTTTCGTGTGTAAGTTTTTTTTCGACTCAAAAAAAAGTTTCTTGCAACTTGCATGGTGATCGTGCTGCCCCCTTGCGCTTTTTCACCCGTAGTGAGCAAGACCCACGCAGCACGCATTAATCCTTGATAATCCACTCCGGGATGTTCAAAAAAACGGCTATCTTCAGATGAAATCAGTGCCTTGACCATTTGTTCGGGGATGTGTTCAAAACGAACGGGTTGACGCTTTTTTTCACCGAATTCACCTAATAAAACCCCTTCTTCAGTATAGATCCGCAATGGCACCTGAAATCGAACGTCTTTTAAAGCTGCGGTTGAAGGTAGATCAGGAGCCAGGTAAAAATAAACACCTGCGACAGCCAAGCTTCCGAGAAATAAAAGTAATAACAGGCTCTTAAAGCCAACTTTGACTAATTGTTTAAATTTTTTCATAGGTTTTTACATGACTTGCTTGGCATTTCAGGATAGTCGCTCATGATTGCCACTAATGTTTCTATTCCCTCTACCGATAACCCGTAGAGAAGTGTATTAGGGTGATGTTTTAAGCGGATGATTAACATACGTCTTGTCTTGCGAAAACATCGTTTATATCTCAATTCAGGATGAATGATAAATCGAAATGATGCCATTACTCAAATCGAGTCCAAACAATTACCTTGGTTTGGATATTAGTTCTACAGCAGTCAAACTCATTGAGCTGAGTCAAAGTGGTTCACGCTATCGAGTTGAATCCTATGTTGTCGTGCCTCTGCCTCCTCAAGCTGTTGTAGAAAAGAATATAGCAGATGTTGACGCCGTTGGTAGCGCGGTATCTCGTGCAGTTAAATTATCAAAGACCAAATCACGCCTCGCAGCCGTTGCCGTTGCTGGATCGGCTGTAATCACTAAGGTTATCACAATGACGGATACTTTATCCGACAAAGAGATGGCAGCACAAATCGAATTGGAGGCTGATCAATATATTCCCTACCCTCTTCAAGAAGTCAACATGGATTTTGAAGTCATAGGCCCATCAGAAAAAAAATCTGATTCGGTCGATGTTTTATTAGCGGCTTCAAGAAGTGAAAATGTGGATGTGCGTGTTGCCGTTGTTGAATTGGGTGGACTCATTGCAAAGGTCGTCGATGTTGAAGCCTATTGTCTAGAAACGGCCTTTTCCCTACTGGGTCAACAATTACCCGATCATGGCGCGGGAAAAACGGTAGCCGTCGTCGATGTGGGTGCCACCATGACGACACTGAACGTTATTCACGATTTTAACATTATATATACACGCGAACAGGTTTTTGGCGGAAAACAACTGACGGAAGAAATTCAACGACGTTATGGGCTTTCTGTTGACGAAGCCGGGATAGCAAAAAAACAGGGGGGTCTGCCGGACAACTATGCCCTGGAAGTGTTATCTCCTTTTAAAGAAGCGATGACGCAACAAGTCAGTCGATCTTTACAATTTTTCTTTTCATCGACGCAATATAACAGCGTAGATCACATTATTTTAGCGGGGGGTTGTGCTTCAATTCCAGGCATAGATGAGCTAACAGAAGAAAAACTGGGTACCTCAACAAGTATCGCCAATCCCTTTACCAGCATGTCTTTGTCTTCAAAAATTTCAGCCCAGGCACTGAGTGCGGATGCGCCCTCACTACTCATTGCATGCGGACTGGCTATGCGGAGTTTTAGCTCATGACGACTATTAATTTATTACCTTGGCGCGATACGTTAAGAAAAGAGCGTCAGAAAAAGTTTTTTACGGTGCTTGGTATCTCTGTAGGTGTGATGTTAACGGTTATTGGTGCAGTGCATTTGGAAGCTGCAAAAAGACTAGACCATCAAAACATGAGAAATGCATTTCTCGAAGAGCAGATAAAAAGAGTTGACCTGCTCATAAAAGAAATTAATACGTTAGAAAAGAAAAAACAACATCTCCTCGATCGTATGGAGGTCATTCAGCAGCTACAACAAGGTCGCCCACAAATAGTTCATATTTTTGATGCATTGGTAAAAACACTGCCTGATGGTGTGTATTTAACCAGCCTTAAACAATCTAACGGCGTATTTTCCATTCAGGGTTACGCTCAATCAAATGCACGTGTTTCTGCATTTATGCGTAATTTAGATGGGTCTGACTGGTTTTCAGAGCCCAAGTTGAGAGTTATTGAATCAAGCAAAAAAAAGAGCGGCCGACGTAATAGTAAATTTACATTAAACGTTTCCCTAAGAAATAAATTAAAAGAAGAAGAGAATAGCTAATGGACTTATCTGCGATTAGTTTTACGGACATTGACCCCAATGATATTGGTAGTTGGCCGCTTTCTCTCAAAGTACTGGTTATTGTGGTGGTCTGTGTAGGCGTGTTGTCTGCAGGGTATTTTTTTGATACCCAAAAGCAATTAACAGAGCTGGAAAATATAGAAAAAAAAGAAATTGAACTTAAAAAAACATTTACATTTAAGCAAAATAAAGCCGTTAATTTACCTTTGTACGTCAAACAAATGGAAGAAATGGAACGTTCTTTTGGCGCGATGTTAAGACAGCTTCCCAGTAAAACAGAGGTTGCTGAATTATTAGTCGATATTTCTCAGACTGGACTGGCTAATGGACTGGAATTTCAACTTTTTAAACCTAAAGATGAAATTCCTGCTGAGTTTTATGCCGAGCTGCCGATCAAAATTAGAGTATTGGGAGATTATCATGAATTTGGCAATTTTATCAGTGACGTTGCCGCCTTACCTCGAATTGTGACATTGCAGGAAATTGCAATCCGGCCTGCCAAGGGAGATAAAAAGAGTGTTGAAAAATTAGTTATGGAAGCAACCGCAAAAACTTTTCGTTACTTGGATGAATCTGATGATGAAGACTCATAAAGGCAAGGATGTTGAAATGCAGCGCATAATAAATTTCAAAATACATAAAACTTTATATAGCCTGGTTTTACTTGCTTTGATGGGGTGTAGTGTATCTGACATTTCAGATCTCACGATGTATGTAGAAGAGACGCGTAACGCTCAAAAAGGCCGAATAGAACCCTTACCACAATTCAAACCCTTTGGCTTATATGAATACAATGCCAACCGGTATCGTGATCCATTCACCAAATGGGTTGATGCATCACAAAGCCATGAGTCAGTGAAGCGAGTATCGAAAGGACCACAACCTAACTTTAATCGTCGAAAAGAATTACTAGAAAAATTCCCTCTGGATACTTTACGCATGGTTGGAATTTTATCACGAAAAGAGGGTAGATGGGCCATCGTAAAAGCTCCGGATGGCATGGTCTATCGAGTGCAAGAAGGTAATTACATGGGACAGAACCATGGAAAAATAATAGTGCTAAAGGAAGAAGGTTTATCACTGACCGAATTACTGCCTGATGGACTCGGAGGCTGGCAGAAGCGCGCAGCAGCATTAACATTGGAAAATTAAATTAAACCTAATTCAATATCAGGTTTAAAGTTGATTTATTTTTTTATACACCAACTGAGCACGTTGTTGGTGCACTGATCCTTAAAATAAGGGAGTCTATATTTTATGTTCATTGAAAGGAGAGGGATGGTGACCCAAGTTAAGAGTCCAGTGATGACGCTAATGCGTTATTGTGCGTTATTTTTAACCTTGTTGGTAGTCTCACTACCTCAATCTTTATTTGCTGAAGAAGGGAGAAATGCATTAGTCGATGTAGGCTATTCTAGTCTTCCTGGTAATCGCGTATTAATCAAGATATCAATGGAAAAACCGGTGTCTATGCCGAACAGCTTCAGTATAGATAAACCTGCTCGCATAGCACTGGATTTCCCCAAAACCGTATCCCGGTTGAAAAAAAAATCGACCTCGATCAGCTTGGGGGCGGCGAGAAATATCACAGCGGTAGAGGCACAAGGTCGAACTCGAGTCGTTCTCAATCTCATTCGCATGGTCAAATATGATACTCGTGTAGACGGTAATAGCGTTTTTATTACACTGGATAGTCCAACCTCCGTCATCGCTAATTCTGCGACAAAAAACGCAAACAAAGATGAAGAGCAATCCATAAAACATATAGATTTTCGTCGTGGAAAAAATGGTGAAGGTCGAATTACGGTTAATTTTTCAAGCGCAGCATCGGTGGTTGATGTGACTAAAGATGGCGGGAAAATAATTGCCTTCTTTTCAAATACCAAACTACCAGAGCGATTGAAACAGCGTTTAGATGTTATTGATTTTGCAACACCGGTCAACTTTATTGAAAGTTTCCCAAAAGCCGGCGGTGTAAAAATGGAAATTGCAACTCAAGGGCCTTATGAGCATCTTGCATTTCAATCAGATGATATTTTTACTTTGGAAGTACGTCCGCTAACGGTCGAACAAAAGAAAAAAATAGAAAAAGAAAAGTTTGGTTATACAGGTGAAAAATTATCACTTAATTTTCAGGACATCGAAGTAAGAGCCGTATTACAGCTTATTGCCGATTTCACCGGATTAAATCTGGTGACCAGTGATACCGTTAATGGCAATGTCACCTTAAGGTTAAAAAATGTACCCTGGGATCAAGCTCTGGATTTAATTTTAAAAACAAAGGGGTTGGCGATGCGACAAATGGGCAACGTCATTTTGGTTGCCCCCGCAGAAGAAATTGCGACACGTGAAAAACAAGAGCTGGAAGCGGAAGCGAAATTGCGTGACCTGGAACCCTTGCAGTCTGAAATCATTCAAATTAATTATGCAAAAGCAGCCGAGATCGCCGCTTTATTAAAAGCACAAGAAAATACGATGTTAACAGAACGCGGCAGTGTTTCTGTCGATGATCGCACCAATACGCTGTTGCTCATGGAAACGGTGGGGAAAATTGTAGAAATCAGAGCGCTTGTTAGCCGACTTGATATCCCCATAAGACAGGTCTTAATTGAAAGCAGAGTCGTCATCGCCAACGATAATTTCACACATGAAATTGGTGTTAAATTTGGCGTAACAGGCGTTAATCCCAGCAGTGACGGCATGATTGGTTTTTCTGGCAACTCAACCGGTGTCGATACTATGGCGTCGAGTGCCATTACGAACCTAGCAACCAGCGGTAATGCTGCACCGATTGCGCTGCCTTCATTGACCGATCGACTCAACGTCTCTCTACCCAGTATTAATACCGCAGGACAGTTTGCATTAGGAATTTTAGGTCCGGATTTCATGATTGACCTGGAACTCTCTGCGATGCAAAAAGAAGGAAAGGGTGAGGTCTTGTCTAATCCGAGAATTATTACTTCGAACCAACAAGAAGCCTTTATTGAGCAAGGCGTAGAAATTCCCTATCAGCGAGCGGCCTCAAGTGGTGCAACAACCGTCTCGTTTAAAAAAGCAGTATTGAGCCTCAGGGTCACTCCACAAATTACTCCGGATGATCGGGTCATTATGGATCTCAATGTGAACAAAGACAGTGTTGGTGCCGTCTTTTTGGGTACGCCTAGCATCAATACTCGGGAAATTAAAACCCAGGTTTTAGTCGCAAATGGAGAAACAGTTGTGTTAGGTGGCATATTGGAAAAAACGAGCACCAATGGCGTAACAAAAATACCTTTGCTCGGAGATATACCATATTTTGGAAGGTTGTTCCGCAATGATCTTAAGGTTAATGATAAAGAAGAGTTACTCGTTTTTATCACTCCAAAAATTCTGAAAGAAAATTTGAATTTACGTTAAAGGTATAGAGAGGCGAATGGCAATGAAAACCAAAATTGATTTCAAAACTAAGCCCATCCCTTTTTCGGGAAAACTACGCAAGGTTTTACGCCCTGTGATATGGGCAGGGTTCAGCGTACTCGTGGCGGCTTGTGGCGGCGATGCCTTTACAACACCAGGCAATACCGACCCCATCACTGATCCCATAACAGACCCGGTTACCGACCCTGTTATTTCGAAAGCAGCTAACATTATTCTGCTTGCCAGCACGCCGACTTTGGGCTCTGCCAGCTCCTCTGAAGTTCAGTTAACTGCCCAAATAAAGGATGTTAATAATGCTTTAGTAGAGGGCGAAATCGTGACTTTTAGCGCGACGGATGGGGGCCTGTTGGTTTCTTCTGGAACCACTAATGCCGCCGGTTTGGCAACAGCCAGCTTATCAACGGCGGGCGATCCTGCTAACCGCACCATCACCGTTACAGCGACTGCGGGAGAACAAAGCGCAAATGTAGACATCACGGTAACCGGTACAACCATCAGTATCAGTGGCGAAAGTTCTGTTGTGTTCGATGATGAAATTGACTTAACTATTTTTCTGAAAGATTCAGAGGGTAATGGCATTCCCAACAAAACGGTTACAGTCAGCTCGGCTAACAACAATACGTTGAGCACAAACTTGTTAATGACCGGTGCCAGCGGTGAAGTTCCAGTAACCTTAACGGGCACACAAGGTGGGGCAGATGTAATTACCGTCTCCTCGCTTGGCTCGATTGCGCAATATACCATCAATGTCTCCGCTGACCAATTCGACTTGACGTTGCCCGATACCGATTTAAATATTGGTGTCACACATACTATTATTCTTAATTGGCAACAGGGCGGCAACCCTGTAGCAGATGGGCAAGTCGTAAATTTTTCGGCCACACGGGGCAGCTTATCCGCTTCTTCGGCGACAATAGCCAATGGTCAGGCGAGTGTCACCATCAGCTCCACCAATGCCGGCCCGTCACTGATCACCGCTTTTGTGAACGACGGCCCCACAACCAGTGCAAGCATCGATTTTATCGCTACGACACCAGCCAAGCTGACGTTACAGGCAGCTTCAGCCACCATTGGGCCTAATGGCCAAAATGACGCGATTACCGCCGTGGTACGTGATGCAAACAACAACTTGGTCAAAAAAATTCCGATCCGCTTTAACATTGTTCAGGACAACAGTAATGGAGCCATCTCCAATTCCACTGACACGACAGATACCCTGGGGCGGGCTTCGACGGTCTATACCTCCACCGCTGTGACCACCGCTCGGGATGGCATCATTATCCAAGCGGAAGTAGAAAACCGCACAGATCTTCCTCTCCCGTGTGATCAAAGCGAACTCTGTACGACGGTCGCCATCACGGTGGCTCAGTCCGATCTGTTTGTGCGTCTCGGTACCAGCCATTTGATGTCAGCCCTGGATGCTACGCGTTACAGCAAACCCTATAATGTCCTAGTAACGGACTCTGCCGGTAATGCCCGAGCCAACGTAGACGTTAAACTGACGCTGACGCCGAGTAATTATATCAAGGGTCGACGTTTTCTGGGCTCAGATCCCGATACGGGAGAACCGAAGGCACCTTGGTTTGCTGTTCCGAGTGCAACCTGCCAAAGCGAAGATTCCCTACTGGCTGATAATGATGCCGATCTGAATGGTATTTTGGATACGGGTGAAGACTTAAATGGTAATGGGCAATTAGACCCAGGCAATGTGGCCAGCGTACCCGCCACGGTGACCACCGATGAAACCGGGTTTGCCGTTTTCGATATCATCTACGGAAAAGACTTTGCTTCATGGGTTCAATACGAGCTGACCGCGACGACGCAGGTTGCAGGTAGTGAAGGTTTAGATAAAGTGGAGTTTATTTTGCCGGTCTTGTTGGCTGATCTCGCCTCCAAAGATATTACGCCACCAGGCTATATCAGTCCTTTTGGCTCTACGGGGATTGATGAGAATGGCAATGCTTCAGGAACTGATTTGGTTAATTGCAGTAATGCGAATTAAAGTCTGAAATATTTTTCATTGTTGATCTCGTGAAGGGGCATGTCACTGGTGACATGCCCCTTATGCCGTTAACTAAAAATAATAATCATCCCCATGCCACCGGTTCACGACCAAATATTATTTAGAATGGGTCGATTGAGCAGGCCAATAAACGGGAAAGGTTTATCTTTCCTATATATACCCATGGCGTTATAGATTTAGCCTGTATTTGTTCGTTCTGATTGAGCAAAAGCGCAGGAATAGTCTCTCTTATTTTGAGGTTTTGAGATTGAAGAACGGGCAAAGACAAGTTGAAGATGATATTCCAAAACGGGAAGTTATTGCGTACCCATTCCTTAGTAGATGTCAAAGAGAGCGTAATGGAAGAAGTTAAAAATTTGTGGCTAAAGTTCAACTCCCGATTAGCTACTTTTTTAGCATGCAACTTCCACCACTGTATAAGCTTCTAATTCCCTAAAATATCTTGTAACAATTTAGCATGCTCCAAAACTTGGTGGTCCTTATACCTCCTTCCGTGTAATTGTATTCCAACAGGCAATCCATTAGAACTTTTTCCTGCGTTTATAACTGCGATAGGATGGCCAAAAGTCGCTGTAGCACAATTATAGGTTGCGAATGGCTCGGGATAAGAAACCAAAACATTATCAACTAAAATATCTGTGCCCGTTTTACAAATAGGTAAGCCATCTGAACCACATACTGGAGTGATCAAAAGATCATAGCCTTGTAAAAACTGATCAAATTCGTCCATTAATTCAACGCGCCGTTCCAATGCGCACAAATATTCCTTTTTTGAAAGCGCCATACCTGCGCCTAGATTTTTTGAAAAAGAATGGTCACCATAACGTTTTTTAAAAAGATAGCCAAAAAATGATTTCAATTGAGCTGGCGCATAACCCAAAGTACTTTTTTTAAGCTCATAACCGCAGATGTAACACCAAACTTTTAACGACTCTTTGTAATTAATTGAGGAATTTATTTCAACAACTTCAATACCTGAGTCTTTAATTTTTTGAGCAGAAACATTAATGGTATTTAACACATTTTTACTTATTGTAGTTTCTGGAAATATTGTTTGCACCGCTATTCGTTGTAACTCAGGTATAGAGCTAGGTCGTTTTAAATCTGAAATAACTTCAAATATAAGCTGTAAATCGTCAATATTACGAGCCATCGGGCCTGCCGAAAGTAAATTTTTAAGTGGTTTGCTCATGGGAATAGCCATATGTCCATCTAAAGAAATTACACCTTCTGTTGGCCGCAAGGTAGCAATTCCACATAGCGCAGCAGGCACTCTCAGTGATCCAGCAATATCACTACCCATTTCTATCGTTATCAACCCCCCAGATATTGCAGCAGCAGATCCGCCTGAACTGCCTCCTGGGCTGTACTTTGGGTTTATAGGGTTTGTTGTTATCCCATATCGTGGATGATGAGCTTGCCAATCAAATGACATTGTAGGAAGATTCGTCTTTCCAATAACAATAGCACCTGCTTTCTCAAGTCGACTTACAACTTCCGCATTTTTCTTACACTTGTA
>VAPL010489707.1_pt1 | contig 14654 bp, 9 predicted proteins | sample 3395061 | NCBI WGS metagenome assembly VAPL01 (sample SAMN08290444, study PRJNA428436) | hydrothermal vent metagenome | isolation source: Deep-sea hydrothermal vent chimney 2 | place: Pacific Ocean: Juan De Fuca Ridge | depth 2182 m m | reverse complement strand
GCTTACCAGTCGGGCCGCAGGGAAAGATCGGTGAGCTGCTTCCGGTCCACGGCCGCCGGGGCATCGGTCAGCGGACAGGTCGCCTTCTGAGTTTTGGGAAAGGCGATGACATCACGGATAGAATCGCTGCCGGTCAGGATCATCATCAGCCGGTCAACACCAAAGGCGATGCCGCCGTGGGGAGGGGCACCCAGTTCCAGAGCCCGGAGCAGAAAACCGAATTTCTCCTGCGCCTCGGCCGGCTCAATGCCCAGCACGGCAAAGACCTTTTCCTGCACGTCCCGGCGATGAATACGGATAGAGCCGCCGCCGATCTCGCTGCCGTTTAACACCAGGTCGTAGGCCCGGCTCTTGACCCGGGCCGGATCGGTTGCCAGCAGGTCCAGCTGGTCCTCGTTAGGGGCGGTAAAAGGATGATGCACGGCCGAGTACCGTTTTTCCTTCTGATCATATTCGACCAGCGGAAAGTCGGTGATCCAGAGGAAATTGTATGTCCCCTCCTTGATCAGCCCCAGGCGCCGGGCCAGCTCCAACCGGAGTTCGGCCAGCACCTGGTTCGCCACCGCCGCCGGGCCCGCGCCGAATAGAATGAGGTCGCCCGGTTCCACGCCCATGGCCTCACCCATGGCCTTGATCTCGTCATCGCTGAAAAACTTGCTGATCGGCGACTGCCACCCGTCTTCCCTGATCTTAATCCAGGCCATGCCGCGAGCCCCGAAACGGGCCGCATAATCAGCCAGGTTGTCCAGCTCCTTTCTTGAAAACGTGGCGCAACCCTTGGCATTAATAGCCTGGACCACACCGTTTCCTTCAATGACCGAGCTGAAAACCTTGAAGCCGCATCCCCGGAGCATTTCGGTCAGGTCAACCAGCTCAAAACCAAAACGGGTATCCGGCCGATCCGTGCCGAATCGCCGCACGGCCTCGTCATAGGTCATATGCTTGAAGGGCGGTTGCAGCTCGATATTGCCGGCGGCCTTAAAAACAGCCTGAATCATCTCTTCGGCAATTCCGATGATATCTTCTTCGCCGACAAAGCTGAGTTCCATATCGATCTGGGTGAATTCCGGTTGCCGGTCCGCCCGCAGGTCTTCGTCGCGAAAGCATCTGACCACCTGGAAATAGCGGTCCATGCCGGCCATCATCAGCAGTTGTTTAAAGAGCTGCGGCGATTGCGGCAGGGCATAGAACTTCCCCGGATTGACCCGGCTGGGAACCAGGTAGTCGCGCGCGCCTTCCGGGGTGGACCGGGTGAGCATGGGGGTCTCGATTTCCAGGAAATCGTTTTCGCTCAGATAGTTTCGTACCGCCAGGACCGCCTGGTGACGCATAATCAGGTTTCTCGCCTTCTCGGGCCGGCGCAGATCCAGGTAGCGGTACTGCAGTCGCAGGTTGTCGGAGACTTCGATATCTTCATCCAGAGGAAAGGGAGGAGTTTCACTGACATTTAGGATCTGCAACTCGTTGACCAGCACCTCGATGGCCCCGGTTTTCAGCTTGGAGTTTTCCATATCGGCCGGCCGCCGGCAAACCGTACCGCGAACGGCCAGCACCCATTCGCTGCGGAGCTGGTGAGCTTTGGCATGGACGGAGGCGTTCCTCTCCGGGTTGAAAACGACCTGGGTGATGCCCCGGCGGTCCCGCAGGTCGATAAAGATGACGCCGCCGTGGTCGCGGCGGCGGAGAACCCAGCCCATGAGAACAACTTCCTGGTCCAGGTGATCGGGGCCGAGTTCGCTGCATGTATGTGTGCGCCTCAGCGCTCCTAGTGAATCCATGAAAAACTCCGATATGATTTCAGGTTGTCTGTAGAATGTCGATCAGTTGCAGGCACTCTTGCACAACATCGGCCTGCAGGGAAAAAGGGAGCTGCTCCTGGGTCTGCATGTTACGCAGAATTGCCGTCTTCCGTTCCAGCTCATCATCCCCGAGAATAAGTGTATGGCGGGCCACCTGGCGGGCCGCCTGTTTCATCTGCGCTTTCAGGCTGCGGCCGCTGTAATCCATGGCGGCCCGCAGGCCGCGCTGCCGCAGACCATGCACCAACAGATAGCCGTGGAGGCAGGCCCGGCTGCCGAGGGCGGCAACGAACAGATCCATGCCCTGCCCCGGCCTTTCGGCCCTGTTGTTTTCAGCCTGCATCAGCAGGACCAGGCGCTCCATCCCCATGGCAAAACCGATACCGGGGAGTTTCGGACCGCCCAGTTGTTCGATGAGTCCGTCATAGCGCCCCCCGGCGCCGATAGCAGATTGAGCGCCAAGGTCACCGGTAACGAATTCAAAGGTGGTCCGGGAGTAATAGTCCAGGCCGCGCACCATGAATCGGTTGAGGGAATAGCCGACCCCCAGCAGGTCAAGGCGGCTTTGTACCTGGTCGAAGTGGGATCGGCATCCGGGGCAGAGGGCGTCCAGGATGGAGGGCGCCTTCTCGACCACTTCCCGGCAACCGGCCTTTTTGCAGTCCAGCACACGCAGGGGATTGGTCTCCGAGCGGCGGCGGCAGTCTTCACAGAGACCTCTCTGGCGGTCCTGCAGGTACGCGACCAGCCGGCGGCGAAATTCCGGGCGGCAGCCGGGGCAGCCGAGCGAATTGATTTCCAGGCTTGCGCTCAGACCGAGTTCCGTGAGCAACATCTGTCCCATGGCCATCAGCTCGGCGTCGATTTCCGGCTCAACCGCGCCGATCACCTCGGCGTCGATCTGGTGGAACTGTCTTAGTCGGCCCTTTTGCGGACGTTCATGGCGAAACATGGGACCGATGGTGTAGAGCCGTTGAACCGGCTGCCGAACATACAGGCCATGTTCGAGAAAAGCACGAAGCAGTGAAGCCGTCGCTTCCGGCCGCATGGTAATCCCCATCTCGACAAAGGTATACATTTCCTTTTCAACGATATCGGTTGCCTCGCCGATGGAGCGGGCAAAAAGTTCAGTTTTTTCCAGGATCGGCAGGCGGATTTCATAACAACCGAACCGCTGGAAAATGTCCCTGGCAATACCTTCAATATGTTGCCACAGCAGGACCTCTTCTGGTAGAATATCTTTGAAGCCGTTAATGGCTTTAATTTTCACAAAACGCCTCCGTCGGGTCAAAAAAATGAATCGTCACAGACCCTGTTGTCCTTCCGGAACAGGGTCGGCCGGATTTTTCGGATGTTCTGATAAAAAATTTAAAATTTAATCAACAAGAGGGTAAAAAGTCAAGCTGATGCCATCGAATTATGGTAAAATTGAAAATTAATGCTTTTTATTTGGCGCAGCCGGAACCAAATGACCTCCAGCGAGCTTGACAAAGCGGTTTGCTCCGGGCATTATCACTTGAATTATATTTTATTAAGAACAAGAGATTAAGATGAAATTACCAGAACTTAAAATCGGCTCATTTACCGCGCGCGTTCCCATTATTCAGGGCGGGATGTCGATTCGTGTTTCTACTGCGGCCCTGGCTGTTCCGGTTGCCGAATGCGGCGGCATCGGCACCATCGGCGGCTCCGCCCTGCCGGTCACGGAGCTGCAGGATGACATCCACCGGGCCAAAAAAAGCACCAACGGGATCATCGCCGTCAACATTATGTATGCAATGAGGGAATTTTATGAACTGGTGATGGGCTCCATCGAGGCCGGGGTGGACATGATCATCACCGGTGCCGGTTTCTCCCGGGATATCTTTAAAATAGGGAAGAAACACCATATTCCGATCATCTCCATCGTTTCCTCCCCGGCCTTTGCCTGTCTGGCCGAAAAGCTGGGGGCAGCAGCGATTATTGTTGAAGCTGCCGAGGCCGGAGGCCATCTCGGGACGGACAAGAAACTACGCGATCTTTTTCCCGCCGTGCGCCAGGTGGTCTCCAAGGTGCCGCTCATTGCCGCCGGCGGCATTACCGATGGCTTTGAAATGGCCGAGTTGATGGACGAGTACGGGGCCGACGGCATACAGATCGCTTCACGTTTCGTGCTCAGCGAGGAGTGCGAGGTAGCGCCGGAGTTCAAGAACACCTTCCTGCAGGCCGGCAAGGACGACATTGTCCTGGTACAATCCCCGGTAGGTATGCCGGGCCGGGCCATCAATACCCCTTTTGTGCAGAAGATGGCCCGGGGTGAGGATGTTTCCAGCAAAGAGTGCAAATTTAAGTGTCTGAAAAAATGCAGTTACAAATATTGTATCCACGAACGGCTGAACAAGGCGCGCACCGGCAATATTGAAGAAGGCCTGGTCTTTTCCGGCGCCAATACCTACAAAATAAAGGAAACCCTCTCTGTGCGCGAGATTTTCGACCATTTTGTCAGGGATGCCCAGTCAGTGTACCGGGGAAGAAACAGGTCACTTTCAACTTCGCCCTGAATCCCGCCCCTATTTGATCATCTCCAGGAAAATGACTACAGACCATATGATCCCGAACGGGGAATGTCCCGACATTCCGCCAATCCCGGTACCGGTCATCATACCGGCTACCGACCACCCCATCAAGGTACACGACATTGACGGAGAGGCCCTCAAGGTGCTGTACCGGCTCCGTGATGCCGGGTTCGCCGGCTACCTGGTCGGCGGCGGGGTTCGCGATCTGTACCTGGGGCAACGCCCCAAGGATTTCGACATCTCCACCAATGCCCGGCCCGGTCAGTTGCGAAAACTGTTTCGCAACAGCCGGACCATAGGACGGCGGTTCCGGCTGGTCCAGATATTTTTTCACGGCGGTAAGATCATCGAGGTTTCAACCCTGCGCTCCCGGAGTGAATACGATATCAATGATATCGACAAGGTCCTGCCCAGCAACAATACCTTCGGCACCCTCCCAGAGGATGCCTTTCGTCGCGACCTGACCATCAATTCGTTGTTTTACGAAATCGAGAATAACACGATCATTGACTACGTCGGCGGCGTCAAGGATCTGGACCAGGGCATAATCCGCATCGTCGGCGAACCGGACCGCAGGGTCACGCGTGATCCGGTCCGGATCATGCGGGTCGTGCGCCATGCCGCCAGGAACGGTTTCCGGATTGAGGAACAGTCCTGGCAGGCGATTGTCCGGCATCGGCACAAGCTTGACCTCTGCCCGCCTTCCCGGATCAGGGACGAACTGCTCAGAGACCTGCGGAGCGGTAAAAGTGAGCCCTGGACGCGAACTGTTTTGAAAAGCAGGATATTTACCACTATCCTGCCATTTTATACGGAAATACTCTCCGGCGCCCGAGGCCGGCAGCGGCAACAGGAACTACTGGCGCTGACCCGCGTCCTTGATCGCCTATATGGACAATCCGGCGATGACTATCAGGTTGAAGTCCCCGATTACATGCTTTTTACCACCCTGCTGGTGCCGTGGGCCGAAGAACGTTTTGACCTGCTGAACCAGTGTTTGCATGGCCAGGAGCACCATGTTTTATCCCGGGAAATCCGAACTGAACTCGGCAATCTGTTCAGCGAACGCTTTAACATAAAACGTCTGGACAAAGAGGCCATGGCCACCCTGCTGGTCAATCTGCCGGTCTTTGTATCGCATCGGCGCAAGAATGTCTGGCCCAAGTGGTTGCGGGACAAAAGTTATTTTGCCGATTGTTCACGTTTTGCCGGCCTGTTTATCGAGGCAACGGCGGGGCCGGCCGTTGAGACTGACCTTTTCGCCGCCCAGCCCCGACAGGTCAGACGCGAGGCGGCTGATTTTCCCGGCGGGAGTTCCGGCTCTGGCCGGCGGGGCCGACGAGGCGGGAGGCCCGCTTTCAGCAGCAGAAAAAAAGGTGTCTTCGGGCTCAGGAACGGTTAATTCATGCGATTTCTTCTCTACAATATCCGCTATTGCACAGGTATTGGTGTTCGTTTTCACCTGCCGCTTCCCTATGCGGGCTACCTGAAACATACAGGAGTCAATCTTGAGAGTATCGCAGCCTTTATCAAATCGATTCAGCCTGATATTGCAGGTTTAATCGAGGTTGATGAAGGTTCCTTCCGCACGGACAACCATCTGTGCCAGGCCTCGACCATTGCCCATGAGCTTGGTTTTTCTTACGTTGTTGAATCCAAGTACGGAACCCGGTCTGTTGCCCAGAAGATGCCGATTCTGAATAAACAGGGAAATGCCCTGCTGAGCAAAAAGGAAATAATCAGCCACCGGTTTCATTATTTTCAGGAGGGAGTCAAACGCCTGATCATTGAGGCCCGGCTGGACGAGGCAACCGTTTTCCTCGTCCACCTGTCCTTGATGTTCCGGAAACGGCATTATCAGCTTGAACACCTATACCGATTGATCCGTAACGTGCAGGGCCCGGTTATCGTGGCCGGTGACTTTAATATTCTTTGGGGATACCGGGAGCTGGAGCTGTTCCTGGCGGCAACCGGGCTGCAAAACGCCAACGGCAGAGGCAGGCCTTCCCATCCCAGCCGTTCCCCCAAACGGCAGCTGGACTTCATTCTCCACAGCCCGGAACTCGAAGTGAGCAACTTCCAGATCCCGTCGGTTCACTACTCTGATCATGCGCCGCTGGTATGCGACTTCACATTAAGTTGAAAACAAAAAAAGTTGACAACTTCGTAAAAACCTGAATCCATACTGCTGCTACAAATAAAATGGTTTTTTACGAGACCAACAAAAAAAGGGAAAACCCAGCCGGGTTTTCCCTTTTTGCTTTCAGCAGGTCAGCAGAATTGGTTAGTGCCTTCCTCCTGAACTTCTATCATAAAAAACTAAGCGTAGACTCCGAGAAATTTTTGCTACATTTTCAGAATAATTTCAAGGTGTAGGTTGGTGTTGAGCGATTATGTCCTTAATGTTGGGTTTCGCTTTTTTCGTTGTAGATATCATAAAGTTCAGTTTATCCCAACAATTAAGCGAAACCCGACAATGGAGAGAAAAAACGCTCAACACAACCTACAATGGGTTGCGGGGGCATTATGTCCGCTTTAGAAGTATGCCTCAATGGTCAGGTAAACCTGGCTCATATCATCCAGCGGCTTGTAGAACTGGGCATTGAGCGGATCACTTGCCAGATCGTCAACGTTAGTCGGGGCACCCAGCCAGGAACCGGAACCTGTATAGTTATACTTGTAGTACTGATAACCAAGCCGCATCAATACCTTGCTGTACTTGGAGATGGCCTCGCCGGTCGGCAGGTCATAAACCATGTACACTTCAGCAACTTGGCCGCGGGTAGCCAGCTTGGAGTTGTACAGATCGTCCTCTGCAGGCGACATGGAAATCCAGTACTTGGAACCGTAATTGTATTCGCAACCGAACTTCAGGCCCAGGTCGTCCATGTCATACCTGACGCCAAGATACACCGAATAGCCGTCCTTTGAGTCGAGGGGACTCCACCATGAACTGAGCAGGCTGTTACCCAGTTCATCGTAACCCTGCGGATCGGTGTGGCTCCAGGCACCGGCCACAAAGTAATTAAGATTGCCGACTTTGTCCATGTAGACGCCGCTGGTATGGTATAGATTCCCGAGGTTGGCCTTGTCCAGGATGCTGTTGCCGGTCATCACGCCCGCCTGTACCAAGGGATTGGTAAAATTAACACCGTCCGGGGTGTTGACGAGGTTATAGGCCCCAAATACTTGCAGATTGAGAAAACGATGGCCTTTTTTAAAGACATCCCAGCTGAAGCCGCCAAAGTCCATATCGTTGAGATGGCTGGTGCTCAGACCGGCTTCAAAGCCACGGCCATAGCAGAAACGAATACGGCCGGTACCCAACTCATTGCCCCAATTGCCCCAATCATAGGCATAGCCCAGCGAGAGGCCGTCAAAGGTATAGTCCATGTAGGCCGTAGGAGTGGCCTGCCGTTCATTAAGCCCCAGGCGCAGGGATTGCGGGGGACCGTCAGTCGTCGGCCGGCGGCCGATGGAAAACCAGATCGGGTACCCGTCGATGCCGGCCCAGTTGATGAAGGCACGGTCGACGCGGAGGACGTTGTCCACAGGCTGGCGTGTCGAATTGCCGTCCCAGTTAAAGCCGTCCAGAGTAAACGGGCTGCCCATCGGGCCCGTTGGATTGGACTCCATGCCCCAAGCCTTGTACATGGCCAGGCGCCCCTTGAAGGTCACTGTTTCGGTGGCCCTGACCATCATATTGAGACGCAGCCGGTTGGTCCACATGGTATCGTTGTCCACATTCTGGGCGGATTCAGGATTGATACCTATACTCTTAAACATGGCGACACGTTGTTGCGGAGTATATGCCTTCATGCCCTGCACAATCGTTCTGAGTTGGGCGGAGCTGAGGTTACTATAACCCAAATCAGAGAAGCCCTGGGCAATCTGACCAGCCGTGTAGGCGGTCATGGTGCGTGAATGCATATAATCGAGACTCGCCCTGAAGTCACCGAACAGCTTGAACCTGTCAGCCAGGTCCCATGCTTTGGACTTGTCCGTGATCATATCATCCATGTCGTCGACATGGTTACCGACAGCGGTGACCGCTTCGCCCTGTTGTGCAAGCTGCGCCTTCAGTTCGTCAACCTCACGGGACAATTCATTAATTTTCTGCGTCAGGTCTGCCGGCACCTTGCCCGCACTGGCCATAGCGACACCGGGGAACGCAGTCAGCCCGGCACAGGGGAGCGTAATCAGCCCTGCCAAGACCAGAGTGGAAAATCTTTTGACCATTCCTCATCCTCCTTATCATTTTCATCTCGGGGAGATCCCGCTACCGGTTTCACAACATTGGTCCGGGAACCGGCGCAAGCCGTTCCTTCCGGACACCACCTGTGAAACCAGTTGTAAAAACAACTCGACACAAAGTTTTGTATCGCATATATCCGGCCTTGTCAACAGGCTGGCAGAATAATGTTAAAAAAATTGTACCAATGTTAATTTCAGGGCTTCCGGCCGGGAATTCAGGAGGGATAGTGGAAGGTCATTTTATTGTTTTTCCTGCCGACCCTGACCGTGCCGCCCCGGTTCAGCCGACCAAACAGGATTTCCTCGGTCAGTGTATCGCCGATCTCTTTCATGATCAGGCGCCGCAGGGGCCGTGCCCCATAGGCCGGATCATACCCTTCGGCAGCCAGCCAGCTTCGCGCACCGGGGGTCAAGCTGACCCTGACCTTCCTGTCCGCCAGTTGGGCCTGCAGCTCGCCGACCATCTTATCGACAATCTTTTCCACCGTTGCCATATCCAGGGGCCGGAAAGTAATGGTGCCGTCGAGCCGGTTCCTGAATTCGGGAGAAAAAATCCTTTTAATGGCCTTCTGTTCATTGCCGGCGGACGCCGCGAGGAAACCGATGGTGTTTTCGCTCATCTCCCGGGCTCCGGCATTGGTGGTCATGATGATGATGACGTTGCGGAAATCAGCCCGGCGGCCGGAATTGTCGGTGAGGGTCGAGTAATCCATGACCTGCAGCAGGATGGAGAAAACATCCGGATGCGCCTTTTCAATTTCATCAAGCAGGAGCAGCGAATAGGGATATTTGCGGATGGCATCGGTGAGCAGGCCGCCCTGGTCAAAACCGACGTAACCTGGAGGCGCCCCGATCAGCCGGGCCACGGCATGCTTTTCCATGTACTCGCTCATATCAAAGCGTTCGAAGTGAACCGCCAGGGCGGCAGCCAACTGCCGGGCGACCTCGGTTTTCCCCACGCCGGTGGGACCGGCAAAGAGGAAGCAGCCCGTGGGTGACTGCGGGTTGCCCAGGCCGGCGCGAGCCCGCTTTATAGCCATGACCATCGTGTCAACAGCATTGTCCTGGCCGAAGATCACCGATTTAAGCCTTTCGTCAAGTTCAACCAGGCCGGCGCTGGCATTGCCTGATGTACCGGTAACCGGGACCCTGGCCATTTTCGAAACTACATTCTCAACGTCGCGCACCGTCACCGTGCGGCCGGTCTTGCCGGCCAGCCTGAAAGCCGCCCCGACCTCGTCCATGACGTCAATGGCCTTGTCCGGCAGAAAACGGTCATTGATGTAGCGATCTGCCAGTTCCGCCGTGGAACGGATCGCCGTCCTTGTGTAGTGGATATGATGATGCTCTTCGTAACGGGACTGGAGTCCTTTGAGAATACCGCAGGTATGCTCCACCGAGGGTTCTTCAATGTCTATCTTCTGAAAACGCCGGGAAAGAGCCCGGTCCTTCTCAATGTGGTTTTTATATTCTTCATAGGTCGTCGAGCCGATGCAGCGAATGGTTCCGGCCTGCAGGGCGGGTTTCAGCAGATTGGAAGCATCCATGGAGCCGCCGCTGGTCGCCCCGGCGCCGACAATGGTATGCATCTCGTCGATGAAGAGAATGGCATTGTCCTTTTTCTCAATGGCAGACACCACGGCCTTGAGACGTTTTTCAAAATCACCGCGATACTTGGTTCCGGCGACCAGAGTCCCCATGTCGAGCATATAAATTTCCGTATCCCGTAGCAGATCAGGAATCAATTTCCCGGAATCCGGTTTTTCCGCCAGCCGCGCTACCCGGTCTTCATGAACAAGCAGGGCCAGCCCTTCCGCCATGGCCGTCTTGCCCACGCCCGGCTCCCCCACCAGCAACGGATTATTTTTGCGCCGGCGGCAGAGGACCTGCATCATACGCAGGAGTTCATGCTCGCGGCCGATCAATGGATCGATTTTCCCCTCTGCCGCCCGCCTGGCGAAGTTCACGGTGAACGTTTCAAGAGGATCGACCCTGGAGGTCCGTTTCTGTTTCTGCGGTTCGGTTTCAGGGTGCAGGAGCGGCTCTTTCTGCAATGATTCAGGCAGGCCGTGGGAGATATATTCCACCACCTCAAGCCGGCCGACGCCCGCTCTGCCGAGAAAGTACACCGCGTTGGAATCGGGTTCCGCAAAGATGGCGACCAGGACATCACCGGTATCGACCTGTTTTTTGCCGCAGCTCTGCACATGATTGACAGCCCGCTGCAGGACGCGGTTGAAAGCAACGGTTTGCGATGGTTCGCTGACGGCATTTTTCAAAACCGGCAGGCCGCCGGCAAAAAATCGTTCCAGGCGCTCTTTCAGTTTGGCGTCATCGCCGCCGCAATTGGTAATGACATGCCTGGCGAGGTCGTCATGCAACAAACCGTAGAGCATGTGCTCGACAGTTACATATTCATGCCTGTAGGTCTTGGCTTCTTGAATAGCCTTGACAAGAGCAAGCTCAAGTTCTCGACTTAACATAATATTTTCCATCAATAACACATCAGTTCACCCTTTCCAGCGAACATCTGAGGGGATACTGATGTTTTCGAGCCATGCTATGAACAATGGCCATTTTTGTTTCGCCGATTTCCCGGGTATACACACCGGCTATCCCCACCCCATGATGGTGGACATTCAGCATGATCCGGGCGGCCTCGCTGGTGTCTTTCCTGAACACCTGTTCAAGAATCATGACCACGAAGTCCATAGTGGTGTAGTCATCGTTATGCAGAAGGACCTTGTACTGAGGCGGTTCACGAACCTCCTCCATCTGCCGGGTCAGAGTTTTTCCCCGATCTGTCGTTTTACTTTTAGCCATGCCGTTCACAAACCGTAAAAAGAGAAACCTGAATTAGTGACGGCTTGAGGTGATACTCCATACAATGGAGTGGAATCTATTCCATTATTGCCGAAAAAACGCATTATGGTCTCCACCGCGCCGTCCTGCGGGGCGCCCGATAACGGCGCACCTGCTGCATTGGCAACCACTTGATATCACAGCAGGATAATCAACATCGTTGCCGCCCTGCATCTGCACCGTTCTCGAACGCTCACGAATTCAGGAGAAACCATTCAGTACCTTACTCCTGAACTTCTATCATAAAAAACAGGTAAGCGTAGACTCCGAGAATCGTTTGCTGCATTTTTAAAATGATTTCAAGGTGTAGGTTGGTGTTGAGCGATTATGCCCTTAATGTTGGATTTCGCTTTTTTCGTTGTATATGTCATAAAATTCAGCTTATCCCATAATTGATGGTCTCGTAAAAACCCTGAATCTTTACCGCAACGTCATTCCCGCGCAGGCGGGAATCCAGTAATATTAATGAATTATGGATCCCCGCCTGCGCAAGGATGACAAATAAAATGACTTTTTACGAGACCATCATAATTAAGCGAAACCCAACAATGGAGAGGAAAAACGCTCAACGCCAACCTACAATGGGTTGCGGGCATCACCCGCTTTACGTGTATATTGTAATGCTCCGTCGTATTTTTGCAAGACTGCTTTCCGTCACTTTGTCAGCATGGATATAATCAGGTGCCGGAGGACGGTTGCCGGTGCCAACGGTGAGCCCTTAAGGCGCCGTTCGGCCCCGAGAAGGAGTTGCAGCCAGTTTTTCAGGACGGCCGGTGAAAAAGCGGCCGCAGTCTGGAACTGCATATAGACGGCATAGGGGTGGCCGGAAAGTTCCTTTTGCCAGATTTGCCGCTCCTTGAGCCTCGGCAGGCACTGCCGCTGAAAGACGGGAAACGACACAGACCGGCTGTATTCGAACTGCGGCTGTTGCTGCAAAACCCGAAACAACAACAGCGTCCGGGCATAGTTACGGAGAGTGGCAACAACGGCCAGGGGATGGATGCCGTTGTCCTGGAGCCGGCCGGCGACGAGCAGGGCACGTTCCAGATTACGCTTGCCCAGGGCGCCGGTCAGCTCAAAAAGGACCTCCTGCCGGGTCTGCCCCACAAGGGCGTCAATGTCGTCCCGGCTGATCTGTCTGCGGGTACCGGCGAAGAGCGCCAGTTTTTCGGTCTCGGTGACTGCGGCCACCGGATGGAAGCCGACCCGTTCAAGGAGCAAGTCTGCCACGCCCGGCGCCATGGTTTTAGCAAAATCGGCCAGGGTCTTGTCGATCAACTCCCGCAGGACGCTTTTCTGCGCCTTCTGCGCCCGGGCGCTGCTGCCCGTGTCTACGCTCAGGTCAACAACGACGTATTGATCCTTGAGGAGCTTGTAGAGCCGTTTACGCTTGTCGATGTCTTCGGCCAGCAGCACCAGGATATTTGGTTCGGGCAGCCCTGATTCCAGGGTTTTTTCAAGGAGCCGGGCCGGATCGCCCGGCCCGGCAGCCGCTGGCTCCTTCCCCTTCCCGACGGCCGTTGCCGATACCCCTTTTGTCCAGGAAAGATCGCCCGGCGGCCGCTCAAAGCCAAAGAGCTTTTTCCAGCGGGCGGCCGGGAGCGACCCCGGATCATTCGCCGGCTCTCCGGCATCAAGTCCGGCGGCCGCAAGCATCGCCCCCAGGTATCTGCCGGCCTTCACCAGATCGTTGTCGTTCCGGGCCCTGGCCGCCCTGCCCCAGAGAGAATGGGCCACTTTTTGGGAGAGAAACAGCTTCGTATCCGAGACCCGGTAAACTTGTCGGCCTGGCAACAGGCTGAAACTGCGTAACTTGCCGAGTGTCGTGACAAAATCCTCCTGATCGCCGTCTATGGCGTGGAGAATGCCGCCATCTGCCAGCAGGGCCTCGCAGATCCGCGCCGCCGCCTGCCGGCAGAGAAAACGTTCACCGACCAGCAGGTAAACCTTGGCGATCCTGTCTCGAGTGCCGGTGATCTCGTTAATCAGGATGTCCAGCCTGTCCTTGGTAAAAATGGCCATATCGTTTCTCAACCCATGGAATTACCAGCGCTTTTGGCCGCTTTCTCGCCCGGGATACCGGCCGCTTGAGATTTTCTTTCTTCATCAATGATTTTATGCAGAATTGCCGGCAGAGATCCTGGTTGCAGGTAGTCCCGGCCATGAACCCCTTTAAAAATAAAGGCGGATTGCCGGCTGATATCCTGCCAGGAAAGTGTCGACGGGTTCCGGGCAATCACTTCAAAAAGATTCTTGTTATACGGATCATTGATGGCCGCCAGCCCGGTACCGATGGTGGCCAGAATGTCCACATGCCCCAGAAACATCTCACTGAGGCGCGTATAGGCCTTGACCCCTCCGCAGGAACCAAGACTGAGAAAACGTTGCTTGTCCTCCAGGTCTTTTTTGCTCACAAGTCCCTCTTTCAGCAGCATATTCAGCGGATCGGTGATCTGTTCCGAGCGCCAGTAACTGTGCCCCCTCTGGGCGAACATCTCGGTTCCGCTCAGGATAAATCGTTTAACCAGGAGCTCCTGATTTTTCTCGTCACTGTACACGGAGGCCGCCTGGCTGATCGTCAAGCCGTCCAGCCGCCGGACCAGGGTAACGCAAAAATGATTGCGCTGCATCCCGTTAAAGAGCCGGGGTAAACCTTTTGCTGGATGGAGCCGGGCATAGCGGATCAATTTCCCGGCCGCCTGCCTGATCTTTGCCGACAGTGGCACCACGGTAAACTGTTCGGACAACCGGAGACGGTAACCACTCCGGAGGAGCATGGTGAGAAAAGAAGCAAAAGACCGGCGGCCGTCATCATCGGCATGAAAAACCGAGATAGCGCTGAGGCGGCCATCCTTCTTCCACTGCGCAAAGGGGGTGTCAAGATATCTGTAGAGATCGACCGCCCCGTGCCGGATCAAGAGGCGGTCGATAATCGAGCGGGCCTCGACGCTGAGCAGTTGCGGATATTCCCGCATGTAGTACTGCAGAATCACGGAAATAAGCCGCGTAAAACCGGAGCTGCCGGAATCGGCACGTTGACTCATTTTTCTGATGAGAAAGGTACGGGCCGGCGGGTCAAGCACTTCAAGCAGGCGCATGAAGGTCGCAGAAAAGAGGATAATAGAATTTTCATTCTTAAAGGCCGACACGGCAACCAGGTCAAGAATCTGTTCCTGCTCCTGGT
>VAPL011028423.1_pt1 | contig 14662 bp, 15 predicted proteins | sample 3395061 | NCBI WGS metagenome assembly VAPL01 (sample SAMN08290444, study PRJNA428436) | hydrothermal vent metagenome | isolation source: Deep-sea hydrothermal vent chimney 2 | place: Pacific Ocean: Juan De Fuca Ridge | depth 2182 m m | reverse complement strand
CTGCTTCGGCATTTTTTTTTGGAATAGCGAAGGCTATTACAAAAAAAATGTGTCTTGCATCTTATTCATTATTTTTGTTTTTTGAAAGAAAGGAGTTTTTAAAGATGCCCTTAAAACAACCCATGTATCTGCGCATCAATTCTATCAATAATAGAACCTAGATCTTCAGGATTTTCAACAATATCAAGATTGTCAACATCAATGATTAATAATTTTCCTTTGGTATATGTTGAGATCCATGCTTCATAACGTTCATTCAATCTACTTAAATAATCAATACTAATTGTATTTTCATAATCACGACCGCGTTTATGAATTTGCCCAACTAAGGTTTGAATGTTAGCACGTAAGTAGATCAATAGATCTGGCGGAGAAACTAATTTTTCCATCAATTCAAACAAAGAAGAGTAATTGCTATAATCGCGATTGGTCATCAAACCCATAGCATGCAAGTTAGGTGCAAAAATATGAGCATCTTCATAGATAGTTCTATCTTGAATAATGTTTTTACCACTTTCGTGGATTTCTAAAATTTGGCGAAATCTACTATTCAAGAAAAATACTTGAAGATTAAAAGACCAGCGTTCCATTTCACCATAAAAATCATCTAAATAAGGATTTTCTTCAACAGATTCGTAATGTGGACTCCACTTATAATGTTTGGCTAGTAATTTGGTTAATGTAGTTTTTCCTGCGCCAATATTTCCGGCAATAGCAACGTGCATCTTTTTGGTTTTAGATTTTTATAAGAGTGTTTAAAGTTACTTATTTTTTTAAGATTTTAAACACAAAAATTTTAGTTCCGTCAAAAATATAAATATGTTTTGTATTTATAGAATAACTTTTAATAATTCCTTCTATTTCTGTATGTATTTGTTGAAAATTTGTTGAAGATTCCTGATAATATAGTTTATTATCTTTCAGATACATATATCCTTTTTGAAATGGTTTTAAATAAATATGATCGTCAATTGTAGTAGCTTCTAAAAAAATACCATATTCATTAAACTTTAAAATTACATTTTTTCCAATTAACCAGCAATTTTTATAAGAACTCAATTGTTGAATAATCTTAAAATCATTACTAAATGATGAAAGTGGTTGAGAGGTGAATTGTACCTTTTTAGTTTGATAATTCCAGAGTTGTAATACATTGTCATCTAAACTGTACAACCACAAGTTATTATTTGAAGAGATATTAACAAAAGTTATCTGTTGCGGAAAAGATTCAGAAGTAAAATTAATAGATGTTGTTAATTCATTCAACCTATTGTCTAAAAACAGCACCGTGTTAAAATCTCTGTAAAAAAGTATAACCTTTAAAGGGTTTGTAATATCAACTGATGTTATTTTTCCTAATTGAGTATTGGTATATGTATAAGTTTGCTGACTTGTTTTTTTATACAGCGTATTATTTTTCATATAATAATAATTCTCAAAACTATCCACTCCAATAAATTCATCTACGTTAAGCGGAAGATCTTTTAGAAACTCGATTTGAATTTCTTGTGCATTGACAAAAAGAAATTGAAAAAACAAAAAGATGGCTGTAAAAAATTTCATAGAAAACAAAAATACGAATTTAACTTGTTTGATTTATCTGTAACCAATATTAAAATCTTCACGTCATAGATACTGAACCTAATTATTAATTTAAAAAAACAAATATGGGACCAGGTGAAGTAATAATACCAATAACATTATTTGCAGGAATATTCGGCATTTTTTATGTTTTTATAGCTGCAAGAAATAAAGAACGAATGGCAATGATAGAAAAAGGAGCTGACGCCTCAATGTTTGTAACCAAACGAAAATACTTTGCAATGACCTTAAAAATAGGAATGCTTTTAGTAGGAGTTGCACTGGGGATTTTAATAGGCTCTTTAATTGATGAATACACAACACTACCCTCTGAAGTAGGCTATTTTTCAATGATTTTTCTGTTTGGTGGTATAGCTTTAATAACGAATAGTATTCTTGAAAAGAAAGATTCAACAGGAAACTAACAAACCTTTAGTTAGCAGTTAAAACACCTTTTGATAATTTTCAAAAGGTGTTTTTCTATTAATCAAATCTAAAGGAAGCTTCGGGATTGAAAAGTCAAGTCCTTGGCGTGATAAATTCAAAATAGATGGTTGAATTAATCCCGCTTTTACAGCGACACCTTATTATTTAATCGAAAAGAATTCCTGTTTACCTCTCCTTTGGAGAGGTCGGAACTGCTTTTTTGCAGTTCTGGGTGAGGTAAAATACAATCCCGACCGTTCGGGAGTAGGGAGTTAACGTATAGGTTTAAAAAATAGTAATGTGTAAATTTGTTTTAGAATGAAAACTCCTTCCCCGAAAAGGGAAGGTGGTCACGCCTTAGCGTGAACGGAAGGGTTTCATATTTAATGACATTGGGCTTGCCTCGGGAATAGTCGGTTTCAAGAAATTTTTTATTTAATTTTTTTTAATATCTTAATGACCTATTAAAAAGGTGTCAAATGTTAGAACTAGCAGGTATTATTATTTTAGGAATATTAGCACAATGGGTAGCATGGAAATTTAAAATTCCTGCAATTTTACCATTGTTATTGATAGGACTATTGGTAGGACCAATTGCTGCTGAATTTTTATCTGAAGACGGAACAAAGTGGATTGAACCTATTTGGAATGGAAATGAAGGACTCTTTCCCGGTGAAAGCCTGTTTTATTTTGTCTCTCTTGCGATAAGTATTATTCTTTTTGAAGGTGGACTCACCTTAAAACTAAAAGAAATAAAAAATGTAGGTCCGGTAGTAATAACGAAGCTTATTACCTTAGGGTCAGCAGTTACATTTTTTGGTGCAGCCATTGTGGCACATTATTTATTTTCTTTAAGCTGGCAAATATCATTTTTGTTTTCGGCATTAATTATAGTTACCGGACCAACTGTAATTACACCAATTTTGAGGAATATACCTCTAAAAAAGGACGTATCGGCAATATTAAAATGGGAAGGTATTCTCATTGACCCAATAGGTGCTTTGGTTGCGGTACTTGTTTTTGAATTTATTTCAGTTGAAGGAGGAGGAGAGTTTACCAAAACAGCTTTGATTGAATTCGGAAAAATTGTTTTATTCGGATCTACTTTCGGATTTACTTTCGCTCATGCATTAAATTTCTCTATTAATAAAAAATGGATTCCACATTATTTACTAAATGTTTTTGCTTTAGCATCTGTCTTGGGCGTTTTTGTATTGTCTGATAGTTTTGCACATGAGTCAGGTTTACTTGCAGTTGTGGTAATGGGAATGGTCTTAGGAAATTCTAATTCACCCTATTTAAAAGAGCTGCTTTATTTTAAAGAATCATTAAGCGTATTACTTATTTCCATTTTATTTATTTTGCTTTCGGCGAATATAAATATGGAAGAATTATATTTAATCTACAATTGGAAAACGGCTATATTATTTGCAATTGTAGTTTTTGTAATACGTCCTTTGGGAGTGTTTTTAAGTACTCGAAAATCAAGTTTACAACTCAATGAAAAATTATTTATTAGTTGGGTAGGACCTAGAGGAATAGTAGCAGCGGGTATAGCTTCATTATTTGGTTTAAAATTAGTAAAAATGGGCGTTGAAGACGCTGAATATATTACTCCGTTGGTATTTATGATTGTACTCGGAACTGTTTTGTTAAATGCTACAACAGCACGTTTTTTTGCAAGAATTGTAGGTGTATTCTTAAAAAAATCTGAAGGTATCTTGATTGTAGGCGCTTCAGAAGTCTCAAGATTGATAGCACAATATCTAGATAAGAACAATAGACATGTAGTATTGATAGATAGTAATAAAACCAATATTGTAAAAGCTAAAGAAATGAATCTTGAAGCTTTGAGTATTGATATTTATTCGAATACTTTGGCGGATAATATTGAACTCAATGATATCGGATATGTAATGGCCTTAACAGGAAGTTCAGATATCAATAAATATGCTATAGAAAAGTTTAAAGAACAATTTGGTGAAAACGGAGCGTTTAGGTTAATTACTAAAGAAGAGATGAAAGATACAGCTGATAACCCTAAAGAAGGATTGTTTTCTCATACAGATGATTTCGGATTGCTAACCAAAGTAGCAAAAGATCACCCTTCGATTAATGAAATTGAAATTACAGATAAAGCTCATTATAAGCGCCTCATAGAAATTACAGATAAAGATCCGGATAACATTCCGTTATTTATCAAAGATACCAAGGGCGAACTAGAAATTATTTCATCTTATAATAAAGATAAAGAAATTAAAGAAGGTTGGAAACTAGTGTATTTAGGGAAAGAGATAAATACTTAACTCTTCCAATATTGAGGATGTGTTTCCTCTGTTTTTTGATTCCAATAATCTTGTGTGACTTTATGACCATCAAAGGTTTTTAATTTGCGCTGAAACACCCAAATGATTGGGTTAAAAACCATATCAGTAACGGCTACAGTATATAATTGAGGATCTTCTTCAGTTTTTCTTTTATCCTCTTGAATAATAACTTCAAACCCGTTATGCTCTAGTAGTTTTTTTAGAAAGTCTCTACGATTTTCAGTAACACCTTTCTCAACAAAAGTTACCCTTGTGTCTTCTATACTTCCAAACATGTGTTTTCCTGCTAACCCCATAATTTTCTAAAATTTACTGCTCAATTCAAAAATGTAATCATATAATGGACTATAAATACCAAGAATTAAAATCCCTAAAACAGTAATAATAAGCCCTAATCTCATATAGATTTTATTCTTAAAAAATGGAATGGGATTATCACTTTTTCTTAAGAACATCGCTCTAACAACCAATAAATAATAATACAATGAAATAGTTACATTAACCACAGCAATAAACACAAGCAAATAATAACCTTCACTGGCAGCTGCAACAAATAAGAAAAACTTACCAAAAAAACCTGCAACAGGTGGTATTCCTGCTAAAGAGAACAATGCTAACATCATAATCATGCTTAACTTAGGGTTTGTTCGGTATAAACCCTCATAATCATTCATATTCTCTTTTCCTGTTTGTAATGAAATGGCTTGTACTACTCCAAAAGCGGCTAAGTTTGAAAATACATAAACCAATACAAAATATACAACTGTAGCAACACCCAATTGATTTCCTGCCATAAAACCTAATAAAATAAAACCTGCTTGGGCTATTGAAGAAAACGCCAAAAAGCGTTTCATGTTCTGTTGGCGTAAAGCAAATAAATTCCCTATAAACATAGTTGCAATTGCAATTACATACATTAAGTTTTCCCAAATGTGCATTAACGGTTTAAAAATTGTCAATAATAAAATCAGTAATATAAAAGCTGCAGCACCTTTAGAAATTACTGATAAATATGACGCAATACTAATTGGAGCACCTTCATATACATCGGCAGTCCAGAAATGAAACGGAACCAAAGAAATTTTGAATGCTAATCCTGCAAAAAACAGAATTAAACCCAAAATAGATAAATTTGTAGTAGTAATAACTTCAATAATATCATTAAAATAAATGGAGCCTGTTGTAGCATACAACATAGAAATTCCAAATAAGGAAACACCTGAAGCTAAAGCTGCCGATAATAGTAACTTAATACCAGATTCACTTGATTTTCTTTTAGTAGTTTCAAAAGCAGCTAATGCAGCAACAGGTAATGTTGATAATTCTAATCCTAAATAGAACATTAAAAAGTCGCCTGCAGAGATCATAAAATACATTCCTAATAAAGACGAGAACAGCAAAATGAAAAATTCTGTTCCTCTACTGTGCTGCACAATTTTTTCCTGTATCCAATCTGCCGATTGTAACAGCACGATAAACACTCCAATATTTAGGACGTTCTTAAAGAAATGAATTAATCCGTCTGTACGAAACATGCCACCAAACAAACTACTTTCATCAATAGCAAAAAACCCAACAATGGTATGAATACCAAATAAAAAGATAGCTAAATGTACAATGCTATTTTTTTTTCTATGAGGCATAAAAATTTCTGCCACAACCAGTAATAAAATTATTACTAGGAGTAAAATCTCTTGCCGCATTAAAAGGAAACTATCAAAATTCATTTCTTTCAAATTTATTTATTATGCCTGAAGACAAAAGTCCGATGTGTTCTTTTTTCTGTCATCTGTCTTCCAACTTCTAACTCCATTACAATACACCTTGTATAAAAGGCTGTAAACTTTCCATAATCATATCACTTAACCAAAGTGGCGCAACACCCATCCCTACAATTGGAATTAACAGTAATAATATCCCTGTTTTTTCATACCAAGTTACTTTTGGTAAATTTAAATACGCTTCATTTTTTACTGGTCCCATGAGCATAATTCCGGCAGCACGTAAAATATAAACAGCCGTAACTACAATTGCTGAAACTACAATAATTGTTGAAACTCTATAAAATAGTTCTTCGTGTTGAAATGCACCCACAAAAATGTTCATTTCAGCAACAAAACCACTAAGCCCGGGTAATCCTAAGGATGCTAAACCTACAATAACATATATCACCGAAATAAACGGAATCACTTTTAATAATCCTCCTAGCTTGGTAATGTCTCTTGTGTGTGTTCTTCCGTAGATCATCCCAATTAAAGCAAAGAATAGCGCAGTCATAAATCCGTGCGAAAGCGATTGCAAAATAGCTCCGTTCCACGCGGTTTTATTCAGCATCAATAAAGCAAATAGCACCATGCCCAAATGACTTACTGATGAATAAGCGTTGATATATTTTAAATCGGTTTGTTTAATAGCAGCAAATGCTCCGTAAATAACACCAATTACTGATAGTATGATAAAGAACCAAGACCAATGCATAGCTCCTTCGGGTAATAAATACATAGCTACTCTAAATATACCATAACCTCCTAATTTCATTAAAACTCCTGCATGTAACATAGATACCGCTGTTGGTGCAGATGCGTGACCATCTGGTGACCATGTATGGAATGGAAACAATGCCCCAATAACTGCAAACCCAATAAACACTAACGGAAAGAATAATTTTTGGGCTTCAAAAGGAATATTTACCTGAGCGATTTCTAAAATATTAAACGTTAATGCACCTCCATCGGCATTTGAATTGAAGTAAATTCCTAAAATTCCAACCAGTAGAACTGCAGAAGCTCCCATTAACATTAATGTCAATTTCATTGCCGAATATTCTTTAGGACCTGTTCCCCAAATGCCAATTAGCAGATACATTGGTATTACTGCAATTTCAAAGAAAACAAACAATGTAAATAGATCAATGGAAATAAAGAATCCGTAAACGCCTATGGAAAGCACAATAAGCGCAATAAAAAATTCTTTAGGTAGATCTTTCATTTTCCATGATATAAATACCCCTGCTAATACGACTATGGCTGTTAATAATAGCAATGTGACTGAAACACCATCAACACCTATAGTATAATGTATATTGAACTGTTTATACCAAACAACATCTTTAACAAAAACCATGATGGCATCATTAACAGCTTTTTCTTTAAAATAAGCAAACACAAGGTTAATAGCCATTCCTAATTGAATAACACTTCCAATCATTGAAACAAAACGCGCTTTTTTTAGCCCTTTAGCAAAAACCAAAGCTAAAACGGTTATTATTGGTACTGTTATAAAAAGTGATAAAATATCCATAATTATATAAATCTCAATTTTTTAAATTCCAAAAAGCAAAACAAGTTGAAATGATTTTAGTCGTAACCAATTGGAATTTGTCATTTGCTTTTTGTTATTTTCCTTAGTTTTTCCATAAATAAATAAACACTATTGCAATAATTACAACTCCGGCAATAAAAGCAAACGCATAATCTTGTACTTTACCAGATTGCATTCCTTTTATTTTTTTAGAAGTTGTTACTGTTGAATTTCCGATTAGGTTCATAGTTGCGTCAACTACATTTCTATCGAACCAAGCAATTGGTGCTGATACTCGCTTAAATAATATTTTTTTTGTGATAAATAAATAGATTTCATCAAAATAAAACTTATCACTAGCCCATTTATAAAAAGGGCCAAATGCATTAGCAAATTTATCGGCTAGATTATTTTCCTTCTTATAAAATACCCAAGCAAGAATAATTCCTGCTAATCCAACGCCTACAGCTATGGCTGCTAACGGATAATTTAAATGTGCTTCAAAACCAGCTTTATCAGCTGTTATAAACTCACTAAAAGGAATAAAACCACCTATAACACTCAATAAGGCTAGGAACATCAAAGGGAAAGTCATTGATAAAGGTGATTCTTTTGGCTTATGTTCGTATTGTGTGTCTTTACCCCAGAATATTCCGAAATAAATTCTAAACATATAAAATGCAGTAAGTCCGGCAACAAATACTCCGATATAATAGATCAATTTATTATGTTCGTAAGCAGCCACTAAGATTTCATCTTTACTAAAAAAACCTGCAAAAGGAGGCATTCCTGCAATTGCAAATGCTGCGATTAAAAATGTAATATTTGTAATAGGCATATACTTTCGCAATGAGCCCATATCTTTTAAATAGTTGCTATGTACAGCATGTATAACTGAACCTGCTGCTAAAAATAATAAAGCCTTGAACATGGCATGTGTAAATAAATGGAACATAGATGCCATATAACCTACACCTTCATGACCATCATAACCAGAAACGCCTAAAGCCAACATCATATAACCTATTTGCGACATGGTTGAAAAGGCTAAAACACGTTTAATATCAGTTTGTGTAATGGCAATAATTGCCGCAAATAATGAAGAGATGGCGCCTACAAAAGCAACAATATTCAGTACAAACCCGTCTTCGACAAAATAATACATAGGAAATAAACGAGCTACCAAATAAACACCGGCAACAACCATTGTAGCAGCGTGAATTAATGCGGAAACCGGTGTTGGTCCTTCCATGGCATCAGGTAGCCAAATGTGAAATGGTAGCATTGCAGATTTACCTGCACCACCAATAAATATTAATAATAATGCCCAAGTGAGCACTGACAATCCCATAAATGAAGTTGATGCCCAACTTAAAATAGCACTTCCTTCAGGATTATTCAAGGTTTCAAAATCGAATGTGCCAGTGTAATAACCTATGATTAAAATTCCGATAAGGAAGCCCAAATCAGCAAAACGCGTTACTATAAATGCTTTTTTTGCAGCAGCTACGGCTGAAGGTTTTGTATAATAATATCCAATTAATAAATAGGATGAAACCCCAACTAATTCCCAAAAGATATAAATCTGGAATAGGTTTGTTGCTAATACCAATCCGAACATAGAAAAAGTAAACAAACCTAAGAAAGCAAAGAATTTGGTATAACCATCATCACCTTTCATATATCCTCTGCTGTAAATGTGTACCATTAATGACACAACTGAAACCACAATAAGCATCATTATTGATATAGGATCAATTAGTACACCCATATCAATATGTAATGTTTCAGTAAAGTTCATCCACACTGTTTTTTCAACAAAAGTTTGATAAACTCCATCTACTTTTCCGTGTATAAAAAAGTACTGGTACGCTGTATAAAATGATAATATAGTTGATGCTAATAAACCAAGCACACCTATATATCCGGAAACTGAGGGTTTAATTTTCTGATTAAAAATTCCTAATAGTAGAAATACTGCTAGTGGAATTAACGGAATTAATATGGTATAACTGAAATCCATTTTTACTTTATACTTTCATTTAAATTAATTCTAATTTTTTTATCAAAGGCTAGAAGTTTGAAGACGGAAGACGGAAGAAACTCTTCTGTCATCTGGCTTCGGTCTTCCGACCAAATAAATTTTTCTAATAATAGAAATTTATTTTTTTCAAGTTTTTAATTTTACTCATTAATACTTCATAGTTTCAGTGTCTTTAACTTCAACAGAATTTATTTGTCTGTAAAGGTTAATTATTATTGAAATAGCCAAGGCTGTTTCAGCAGCGGCAACAGCTATAATAAAAATTGAAAAGAATACACCTTGTAATATATCCGGGTATAGATATTTATTGATAACAACAAAATTTACCACTGATGCATTCAATATCAACTCTATTGAAATTAACATTGAGATCAAGTTTTTTCTTGTAATAAACCCAAAAACACCAATAAAAAATAGGATAGAAGTAAGGGTTAGTATTTCGTATATGCTAATTCCGACTATCATATTGTTTTATTTAGGTTTGAAGTCAGATGACCGAAGACCGATGTAATACTTAATGTTTTCATTTTATTTTTAAAAGCGATCATCATATTTATTAAACTTCATTTTTAACTCTAATTTAAACTTCTGTCTCCTGTCTCCTGTCTCCTGTCTTCTGTCTTTTTTTCCTCCAACTTTTCCCCTTTGGCAATAATAATTGCTCCAATCATAGCTGCTAATAAAAGCACACTAATTACTTCAAAAGGCAATATAAATCCGCCTGCCTCATAGCTCAACATTTTTGTTCCAATATCAGTAGTTGTTGTACTTATAGAATTTTCTACAACAGTAAATTTATGCGAATAAATTGTTGTGAGAAAAACGCCAAGACCGGCTAAACAAATTAAGCCTGTAATGAGTTGTTTTGAGATCTTAGCTACTTCTAATTTCATTTCTATATGATGAACGAGTAATACAGAAAAGATCATCAACACTATAATTCCTCCAGCATAAACAGTTAGCTGAATTGCTGCTAAGAAATTATAGTCAATTAAGAAGAAAATACCAGCAATACCTACTAATACAAATAATAAGTAGATCACAGAGCGAAGCATTTTACGACTACTTACTGAAGCAATAGCAAAAACAATCATTATAAATGCTACTATGTAAAATATATATCTTTCCATAATTTAATCTTCTACGCCGGGCATTAATTTTGAATCTGGTTGGTTTAAAACTCTGGTTAGGTAAGACCTATCATACACTGAGTTTTCATAATTTTGCGCCCACACAATAGCGTCTGTAGGGCAAGCTTCTATACATAAACTACACATAGTACAAAGACCTAAATGGTAAATGTGTTGGTCTATTTCTTTTTTCTTTTTACCCGTTTCAGGATTCACTTTTCGGTCCCAAATAATCTCTATACTTCCGTTAGGGCAAGCGATTTCACATTTTTGACAACCTGTACACCTGTGTTCATTTTTTTCATCGTGTGGCATAACTACTTCGCCACGAAAGCGGTCAAACATTTTTAAGGTTTCTCTATTGTCAGGATATTGTTGTGTTATGGCTCCTTTTCTGGAAGTTAAAAAGTACTTTCCGGTAACACTCATACCGGTAAGTAGTGTTCTTATTCCTTTATATATATCTGAAAAATAATTCATAATTTTAAAACTGAATTGTTAAGTTAAGCCAAACAATTAATGCCATTATTACAATATTTACTAAGTTTATTGGTAATAAATATTTCCATTCTAGTGTTAATAATTGGTCAATTCGTAATCGAGGGAATGTCCATCTGAACCACATCATTAAAAACACTAAGATTAATGTTTTTCCTAAAAACCAAAAGACACCTAGCCAAGGAATAGATTCGGTAATGCCGAAAGGAGATAACCAAGCTCCAAAGAAAATAGTAGTAGCAATAGCTGCAATCAAAAACATGTTAATAAATTCTGCTAAAAAGAAATAGGCGAACTTCATCCCTGAATATTCGGTATGGAAACCTGCACCTAATTCAGATTCGGCTTCCACTAAATCAAATGGAGCTCTATTGGTTTCGGCAGTACCCGCAATCATATAAACCATAAACGCAATGATTGCCGGTATATGTCCTTGCACAATTAACCATCCGTTTTTTTGTACTTCAACAATTTCTGAAAGTTGCAATGAGCCGGTAATTAATACCATGGTCAACAATGATAAGCCTACAGATAATTCATAACTAATGGTTTGTACGCCACTTCGCATAGCGCCAATCAATGCAAATTTATTATTACTTGCCCAGCCACCTAATAGAATTCCGATAACACCAATAGATGATATGGCAATTAAAAAGAAAATACCAATATTAATATCAAAAGCATGAAACTCTTTTGTAAAAGGAATGACGGCTAAAGCCATTAATGACGAAATAATAACAAAATAGGGTGCTAAATTGTATAAGAATTTATCAGCTTTTACAGTACCTGTCAACTCTTTTGATAGTAGTTTAAGGGCATCAGCCATTGTTTGTAAAAGCCCTAATGGTCCCACACGATTTGGTCCAATACGCAATTGAAACCAAGCGGCAATTTTTCTTTCAAGTAGCACTAAAAATAGACCTGTAACAGAAAAAATACCTAAATACACCAATGCAATTAAGATCATCTCAACAATACTTGCTACGCCCTGTGGCATTATGGAGTATAACCAATCATGTATAGTTTCAATCATATTCTTTTAATTTCTCTATTCTCTATTCTCTATTCTCCTTTTTGGAATTTCTTTTTTAAAATTTGGAATTTTCTTTAACGGTCAATATCCGGTACTACAATATCTAATGTTGCCATTGTTGCAACTAAATCTCCTATTTTTCCACCCACAGCAATATGATCTAATAACGATAAATTTGAAAATCCGGGAGAACGAAATTTCAATCGGTATGGGTTTTTAGTTCCGGTACTGATAACATACACTCCAAGCTCACCCCTTGCCGTTTCAACTTTTTGGTAGAATTCTCCTTTTGGTAATTTTATTACTGCTTTTGTAGCTACTTTAAATTCTCCTTCAGGGATATTATCAATTAATTGTTCAATGATAGATAATGACTCCCACATTTCTTGAATTCTAACTTCATATCGTGCTAATGAATCGCCTTCGGTTTTTAATGCTTCATTAAATGCAACTTTATCCAAAGCACTGTAAGGATGGTGCTTTCTAACATCACAGGAATATCCCGAACCACGTGCAACGGGTCCTGAAGCACCATAAGAAATGGCATCTTCTTTTGTTAGAATTCCAACACCTTTCATTCTTTTCTGGAAGATTACATTTCCGGTTAAAAGCCGGTCGTATTCAGGAATTTTTGTTTTAAAATGAGTTATAAAATCCTTTGTTCTTTTTACAAAATTGGGATGGATATCAAACATCAATCCTCCCGGAATATTGTAGTTCATAGTTAATCGTGCACCACAGGTTTCTTCAAAAATATCATTGATCATTTCACGATCTCTAAAACCATAAAAGTAAGTTGTTAATGCACCAACATCCATTCCCATTACACCCCACCATAAACAATGCGAAGCAATTCGGGTCAATTCACCAATAATGGTTCTAATCACTTTTACACGTTCAGGAATTTCCAGTTCTAACGCGTTTTCAACGGTCAAACAAACGGCTTCATTATTAATATGTGACGATAAATAATCCATCCTGTCTGTTAAATGAACTATTTGCTGATAGCTGTCTCGTTCACACATTTTTTCAATGGAGCGATGTATATATCCTAAATCCGGTTCAACCTTTTTAATAATTTCACCATCAATAGTCAATAAAAGACGTAAAACACCATGAGTAGCCGGGTGTTGAGGTCCCATATTAATGAAATATTCTTCAGTTTTAAAGTTGTTATTTATTGTTTCGGGTTTCATGTTCCGTGTTTCAGGTTTTGAGTTCTAGGTTTCTATTTGTATTTGATTCCTTTGAAATCATTTTTCCTTAGATATATCATAAACGCCCCTATTTTTCTTGATAATAAAATTGTTTTTTCTTTGAGTATTCCAAATTCTTTTTCAGAAATATACTTTCTATCAAAAGCCCTGTAGAGTTGTGAGCGAGTTTCTCCACAAGAAGCTTTAGCAATGGATAGAAAATTATGAAACTCTTTATTTCCATCTCTTTCAAACCCTTCAGCTATATTATCCATTATTGATCCTGACGAACCATTTATTTGATCTTTTAGTTTATAATCATTTTTTAAAGGCGTTTTGGTCATTAAATCAAAAACATCATTACATAGTTCACGTGCTAGTTGCCATATTTGTAAATCTTCAAAATTTTGTATTGTTGCCATAACTTGAAACATTAAACCTAGAACATTAAACTATTTAATAACCATATTAATTTCATCTACATAATCTTTTCTAAGCGGATAACCTTCCCAGTCTTCAGTTAAAAAAAGGAATTTTAAATTGGGATGATTATTAAATTTTATTCCAAAGAAATCAAACACTTCACGTTCATGAAATTCAGCGGTAGCCCAAATATCACAGACGGTATCGAAAGAGGGTGTTTCTCTATCGTTGGTTTTTACTCTTACAACTACAATATGTCTGTGCGAGGTTGATTCTAGATGATATACAATGCCTAATTCTTCTCCCCAATCAACACCACTTAAACAAAACAGATAATCAAAATTAGTTTCACTATTGGTTTTTAATTGTGACATTAATTGGTGAAGGAGTTCGGGTTTTACCGAAATATTTAAAAATTGAGAATCTTCTTCTGTAAATTCTAAAAGACTAGGGTTAACAGGTTCCGGAGTTTTTGAATTTTCTCCTGAATCTTCTTCAATTTCGGATATCTCAATAACTTCAGAAATTTTGTCAGCTTCAGGATTCGGAAACCAACTGCCAATTAAACTTTGTAACTCGTTGTTATTCATTTTGATTAGTCTATTTTCTCTATTCTCTATTCTCTATTCTCTATTCTCTATTCTCTATTCTCTATTCTCTATTCTCTATTCTCTATTCTCTATTCTCTATTCTCTATTCTCTAT
>VAPL010171066.1_pt1 | contig 14691 bp, 12 predicted proteins | sample 3395061 | NCBI WGS metagenome assembly VAPL01 (sample SAMN08290444, study PRJNA428436) | hydrothermal vent metagenome | isolation source: Deep-sea hydrothermal vent chimney 2 | place: Pacific Ocean: Juan De Fuca Ridge | depth 2182 m m | reverse complement strand
GCTCCTTCTGATGCGGGGTGGAGCAGCCTGGTAGCTCGTCGGGCTCATAACCCGAAGGTCGTAAGTTCAAATCTTGCCCCCGCTACCAAATACTACAGGGTTTTCAATAGGTTACAGCTTGTTGAAAACCCTTTCCTGTTTCTTCTTTTGCTGATTGTGCCGAAATTGTGCCATTCTGTACATGCATGGCGTAAGTCATGGCAGTAAAACAGCATCCAGAACTCTGTACTTTCCCGTTTTAGCTTGATCTGTATCTGTATCTGTATCTGTATGTACCCACGCTGACAGAAGAACAGAAATATAGAGATACAAGTTAATATATAGTGCATCACAATTAATCTGGAAATTAAAGTAGCGTTAACAGGCAGTGAAACTAATAACCACAAAGCTGTTTTAGTTTTGGCTCAGAATCAGGAGTATGAAATACCTGATATGGAGGTGCTATTTTTTATATGTTATTGCGATTGAAGTCATAAATAATAATATATTGGTTTTCTATTCAGTGGTTTGCTAGTCTGCTAACTTTTAAAGTCAGGAATTATAGTTGCTTACATGCCAAACGGTATAAAAAAACGTTGTTTGTTTTCCATTATCGAGTCACCACTGCACCCCAAATTATCAGAAGTTTATAACAATAAAGCTATCAACGAAATTCGTTTTAGCTCAATGCGGAAGGCTTTAGCCGCATTAAAAAAAATGCCACCGGATTTTATTGTGGCTGAATTTTTTTATGGATATGGCAATAATTATGCAGGGATTAATATCAGCAATCTGGATGTTCTGCTCTATAGCTTGCAAAAGTATGCGCCAGAGGCAAAAGTGATCGTGTTAGTTGATAAAAAAGAGCGAAAATACGTCGATAAATTAAATGAAATATTGGTACTGCATGCCATTTTGACGTTTCCTGTTGCTTCGCAGGATATTGCCACATTATTGTGATGAATACTTGTCTATGTGCTAAGATTGGGGTATATATGAATGTGGTATGAGTGCTTGAATTTGTTGATGTTTATCCGTGCTAAACGACATGGGCTTGTTAGATAATAATAATGAAATATATTGATCAAACTTCAAATAAATCGTGGTATTTACTCTACACAAAGCCACGACAGGAAAAGCTGGCTCAGGAGAATTTGCAGCGTCAGGGCTATATGACATATTTGCCGCTTATTCAAAAGACTCGCAAGCGTAATGGAAAGCGTATAACCGCTATTGAAGCCTTTTTTCCAAGGTATCTATTTATTTCATTGAATACCACAACGGACAACTGGTCTCCTATCCGCTCAACCCCTGGAGTGGCAAATATTGTACGTTTTACCCAATACCCAACGGTCGTATCCGACTCACTAATATCCTTACTGATGTCAAATGAAGATCCTGATACCGGCTTGTACGATGAAGATTTTAACTTTAAATCAGGCGATGGTGTCCGTATTACAGACGGAGCACTGGCCGGGTATGAAGGTCTTTTTAAAGCACGTTCAGGAGAGGAACGAGTTATCGTTCTGTTGAATGTTATGGGTAATCAAACGGCAGTAAAAGTTGAGGTGGATGCACTTGAACTTCTTACTTAGCATTAATACTTCAGGATAAAAGCATTAATATTTTTACCCAGGTTGGCAATCTGCATATTGAAATTACTTTTCTCGTCTTTGTTCTCCTGGCAATCAGTTGCCTGTCTTTTTTATTGACATACTTTTTTATAAAGACAAGTGATAAGCTCGGAATTATGGATGTTCCGAATCAACGTTCGCTACATGATACTCCAAAACCTCGAACTGGTGGTCTGGCTATTTTAATTACGCTATCAGTTGGTTTTTTCATTCTTTATGATGAAATGAATATCGGATTGCTATCTATTCTTCCTTATGGCCTGGTTATTTTAGTGGTTGCCTTTGTTGATGATATCTATTCTATTTCTGCGTTGCTGAGGTTTTTTCTGCAAATAGTGGTCGCCAGTGTATTTGTGTCGAAAGGGCTTAATCTGGAAGTGTTGAACCTGCCTGGGCTGGTTATTCCTTTAAATTATTTTGTTGCAAGTACTGTTACGGTTCTTTTTATAGTATGGGTGATTAACTTATATAATTTTATGGATGGAATGGATGGTTTTGCCGGTGGCATGGCGATAACAGGCTTTGGTACGTTTGCCATTCTTTCTGTAATACAGGGAGAGCCCGGCTTTGCAATTCTAAACCTGGTTGTTGTGTCGGCAACCCTGGGTTTTATTCTTTTTAATTTTCCGCCAGCAAAAATATTTTTAGGTGATGTCGGCTCAACGTTGTTTGGTATATTAGTTGCTTTATTTATTTTATGGGCCGATGTGAATAAGGTTTTCCCTTTTTGGCTGGGAATTATTGTCTTTATGCCCTTTTTTCTGGATGCATCGGTAACACTTTGTAAGCGAGTATTAAAAAAGGAAAAGGTCTGGCAGGCGCATCGCTCACATTATTACCAGCGGTTAGTACTTTTAGGGCTGGGGCATAAGAAAACATTGATGCTGGAATATATCTGGATGTTGGGTTGCTCTGTGGTGAGTATTTTCCTGTTAGGAAATAAAAATAGTACCGTGGAGTGGATGACCGTTAGCTTATTTATGGTGTTATCTATTACAATATTGGTCTATATTGATATAAAGACCAGGAACAAGAAAAGAACAACAAACATTTAAAGAATAAAATCTGGGAATAATCTTAAAGATGGAATACAAATATAAAAAATACATGGATTTGGTGCATAACGCATTTGATGTGCACACAACATCAAGGCTGGTTAAACGCATTATTCTGATTCTGGTAGATTTATGCATTATTCCCTTCTCATTTTGGGCTGCTTTTGTACTTCGTTTTGGTGAGGTTATCCCCAGAATGGCTGATTTTTGGTGGATAGTTATTGCTGCACCGCTTATAAGTATCCCGGTTTTTTATACTTTTGGTTTATATCGTTCAATGCTGCGGTATATGGGTATACAGATTGGTTGGGTGATAGTTAAAGGGATGGCAACTTCAACCCTGATTTTATTGGCATTGGTATTTTTTACCCAGACACAAGGTTTCCCTCGTTCTGTTTTTATTATTTATTTTAGTTTCGGTGTTTTATTAATGGCTGGTAGTCGTGTATTGATGCGTGCTTATCTTATGACTGTGATGAGATTACATAAACCGAAAGATGCAGTGATTATATATGGTGCCGGAGCGGCAGGGGTGCAACTGGCAACTGCACTGGTTAATGCGAACGACTCGAAAGTAATTGCTTTTATTGATGATGATAAAACCATTCAGGGTAACTTGATTCACGGGATAAAAGTATTTAACAAAGATAAACTTCAGCCACTGATTGATAAATACAATGTTAAGCAGATTCTACTGGCGATGCCATCAATTCGAAAATCAGCACGTAGGAAATTATTACAGTCACTAGACAAATTTGCAGTACGGGTTCGTACAGTGCCGGGTATGGAAGATTTGGTTTCTGGTAAATCAAGTGTTGAAGAAATTCAGGATGTGGACGTTCTGGATTTATTGGGGCGTGACTCGGTTCCTCCGGATGTGAGTTTGCTGAAGGCCTGTATTGAAGATAAAGTGGTGATGGTTACCGGTGCCGGAGGCTCAATTGGTTCGGAACTTTGTCGGCAGATAATAAAATCAAATCCGGATACTCTGGTTTTGCTGGAACAGTCGGAATATGCCTTGTATCAAATAGAAAAGGATTTACTCGCCAGACTGGATGAACATGAGTCTAATATAAAATTAATTTCAGTGCTGGGATCAGTTCAGAATAAATTTCGTTTGTCTCAAACAATTAAAGCCTGCAAAGTAAACACCATTTATCATGCAGCGGCATATAAGCATGTGCCATTAGTCGAACATAATATTATAGAAGGTATACGGAATAATATTTTCGGAACCAGCTATGCTGCTGAAGCAGCACTTGAAAACAATGTTGAAACCTTTATTCTTATTTCAACCGACAAAGCAGTGCGTCCGACAAATTTAATGGGGGCTTCCAAGCGTTTTGCTGAATTGATATTGCAAGCGTATTCAAGAATGGAAAATATGAATACACGTTTTTGTATGGTGCGTTTTGGTAATGTGCTGGGTTCTTCTGGCTCGGTGGTTCCTTTGTTTCGTGAGCAGATCTTGTCGGGTGGGCCTGTCACTGTGACGCATCCGGATATTATTCGTTATTTTATGACTATTCCTGAGGCGGCTCAACTTGTTATTCAGGCAAGCTCATTAGGGCAGGGCGGGGATGTTTTTGTTTTAGATATGGGGGAACCCGTAAAAATACTGGATTTAGCCTATCGTATGATTCGCTTGATGGGGCTGGATGTGCGTGATGAGCAGAACAGTGATGCGGATATTGAAATAAAATTTACCGGCTTACGCCCTGGTGAGAAATTATATGAAGAATTGTTAATAGGAAATAATGTTGTAAAAACATCTCATCCTCGAATTCAACGTGCAGAGGAAGATAGTGTTTCATTTGATGACATTAAAGATTATATGGCAAAGTTAGACAAGGCATGTAGTCACTATAATTGCGAATTAATAGTAAGGCTGATGACACAAGTTGTTTTAGAGTACACACCAAGCAAGGAAATAATGGATACCTTATGGTTTAAGAATGAGCATGATTTAGAGACCGCTCAATTGGTACCACGTAATGATAAAGTAGTAAAGCTTAAACCTTAAAATATTCCTTCCTTATTATTAAATTTCAATATTCGATTGTATAAGATTAACTGATGATTACTGCTATAATAAAAGAAATGAGAATTTATCAGTGGGTGAAGAACACACTGATTTTTGTTCCACTACTGTTGTCACATACGTATGCAGACTCCGAACTGCTTTCGATCTCCTTAATCGCTTTTGTTGCATTTAGCCTGTGTGCGTCAAGCGTTTATATTATTAACGATCTATGTGATGTTGAGTCTGACAGAAAACACCCTATTAAAAAGTTCAGGCCAATTGCTGCTGGTATTTTGTCTCCACTTGCAGCAAAGATAGCAGCCCTTGTTTTATTTGTTATTGCGCTGGCCGTTTCATTACAAATCAATCAGGAATTTGTTCTGGTTTTTCTGGCATATTTTATTCTTACTTTTGCTTACTCCTTTGGGTTAAAAGAGTTAGCTATTATTGATGTTCTAATACTGGGCGGTTTATATACTTTACGCATTATTGCTGGTATTTATGCTATTGATGTAGATATGTCTTTCTGGCTGCTGGTGTTTTCGCTATTCATATTTATCAGCCTCGCAATGTTAAAACGATTTATTGAATTAAAAAATATGGAAGAGCGAAACGAGGAGAAAATGACACGTCGCGGTTATGTGGTTGGAGATGCCGATTTGATATCTAAAATGGGTGTTGTTTCCAGTTATATCGCTATTTTAGTGATTGCACTTTATATACATGATCCGTTAGTGACAGCCAAATATTCAACACCGGCCTGGCTCTGGTTAGTGATACCTACAATGTTATACTGGTTAAGTCGTATCTGGCTTATCGCGAATCGTGGACTGTTACATGAAGATCCTGTTTTGTTTGCGTTGAGAGATAAGGCAAGTTATGTCGTTGTGATTGTTTGTCTGGTTAGTGTGTTAGTTGCGATATAGTTTGCTTTATGGCTTCCTGCAATAAATCAGGTTCATCCGCTCATTTTAATTTTCCTTCATGGGGAAATTACCCCTCACATCAGCCTAAAGATGTTATACGTTACCCATGGTCCAGCTCAAAAATTCATTTTGATAATGCGCCTTATCTTGCATACGGAATGGGGCGGAGTTACGGTGATAGCTGTTTAAATAAAAACGGTATATTAATTAATTCTTTTCAGCTTAATCATATTCTTGATTTTGATAGTGATAAAGGTATTGTTCGATGTGAGGCAGGTATAACATTTGATGATTTGCTGTCGGTTATTGTTTCCAGAGGCTGGTTTTTGCCGGTTACGCCCGGAACACGCTTTGTTACCGTCGCGGGTGCATTGGCAAATGATGTGCATGGTAAAAATCATCATGCCGTTGGCAGTTTTGGTAATCATGTCACTGCTTTCGAATTGCAACGCTCAACAGGAGAAACGTTATTATGCACTCCCGAAAATGAGAACAAGCAATTTTTTAATGCGACTATTGGTGGGTTAGGATTAACCGGTTTTGTAACATGGGTTGAATTTAAATTAAAAAAAATTGTTAATTCATATGTTGCAACATCAACGAAGCCATTTTCATCTATTGCCGGGTTTTTTGAATTAGATGAGGAATATCTTGATAGCCATGAATATTCTGTTGCCTGGATAGATACTACTTCGCGTTTAAGCAATCTTGGGCGTGGTTTATATTTTTCAGGTGATCATGCAAAAGAGCATCCTGTTGCATACACTGATAAAAGAAAAAATCAGAAAAGTCTGAGCTTGCCAATTAATTTCCCTAGTTTTGTTTTAAATTCTTTTACAGTTAAAGCATTTAACATACTTTATTTTAATGCCCACAAGAATGCATCAGAGCAAACTTTAGTACCTTATGCACCATTTTTTTATCCACTTGATAACATCAGAAACTGGAACCGGATGTATGGCAAGCATGGTTTTTTTCAACATCAATGTGTTGTGCCACTTGATAATGGCAAGGAAGTGATTACTGAAATATTGAAACGTGTTTCAGAAAAGGGTATGGCCTCTTTTTTATCCGTGTTAAAACGGTTTGGAAATATACCATCAGTTGGTATGATGTCTTTTCCACGTGAAGGTTATACACTGGCTCTGGATTTCCCGAACAAAGGCAAACGCACGTTAGCGTTTTTAAATGATCTGGATGAGCTGGTTAGTTCGGCAAATGGTGCTATATATCCAGCAAAAGATGCCAGAATGTCCGCTGAAATGTTTGTATCATCATTTCCTGATCTGGAACTGTTTAAAAATTATATTGACCCTGCTTTTTCTTCAAGCTTCTGGCGAAGAGTAACGCAACAACAAGAATTATAATATTATGAAAAACATCGTTATTATAGGGGCAACCTCTGGCATCTCGCAGGCGGTTGCAAAGCAAATGCTGGCCGATGATGTGTGTTTGCATCTTGTTGCGCGCGATATGGAAAAGTTAAATATTGTTGCGAGTGATTTTAAATCACGCGGTTGTGGTGAGGTTGTCTGCTATCAACTGGATTTTAACGAATTGCAACAACATGCTGCTGTTGTTCATGACATTGTTAATAAGGCTGGAGTCATTGATACCTTGTTTATTTGTTATGGACTGATGCATCCACAGAGCGAGTGTGAAACTAATGTGGAAAAAGCACTTGAGCAAGTTAAATCTAATTATACAAGTGTTGTCTCTTTGCTGGTTCTGTTTAGCCAGCTTATGCAAAAGCAAAATGCTGGTACTATTGCAGTTGTGTCCTCTGTTGCCGGTGATCGTGGCCGAAAAAGTAATTACATTTACGGTTCGGCTAAGGCAGGCTTGACGATTTTTCTGGAAGGTCTGCGTTATCAATTATATGAGCACGGTATTCAGGTCTTAACGATTAAACCGGGTTTTGTGGACTCGCCAATGACGGCGCATTTAAAGAAAGGTGCTTTGTGGGTTTCAACCGATTTAGTGGCAGGCTATATTGTTAAAGCGATTAATAAAAAGAAAAGTGTCATTTATGTACCGCCGTTCTGGTTTTTAATTATGACCATTATTAAAATAATTCCAGCTTTTATTTTCCGGAAGTTAAATTTTTAGAAACAGTATTTAGAAGTTTAAGAGCAATGCACGTAATGAATAAAAACGACAAAATTGTATTACCCGGTGGTGCTGGGCTGGTTGGACAGAACCTGGTGGTGCAGCTAAAGAAGCAAGGTTACAGTAATTTGGTTGTTATTGATAAGCACGCAGCTAATTTAAAAATTCTAAAGCAGCTACATCCGGATGTTACCTGCATCGAAGAAGATCTTGTTAACGAGGGTTGCTGGCAATTTCATATGAAGGAGGCTGCAGCCATTGTGATGTTGCAGGCTCAAATTGGGGCCAAGTCATCAGCCCCTTTTATTGCCAATAATATAAATTCAACCCGGATGGTTCTGGATACGGCTAAAAAATATAACATACCGTATATTGTGCATATTAGTTCATCGGTGGTTGAGTCGGTTGCAGATGATGACTACACCGCAACAAAAAAGAAACAGGAAGACATGGTCAAGGCCTCAGGCATTGCGCATTGTGTCTTGCGCCCAACCCTGATGTTTGGCTGGTTTGACCGTAAACATCTGGGTTGGCTTTCCCGGTTTATGAAACGCATACCTGTTTTCCCGATTCCAGGGCACGGCCGGTATATGCGCCAGCCACTGTATGTTGCTGATTTTTGTCGAATTATTGAGAATTGCTTGCAGCGCCAACCAAACGGAAATGTTTATAACATTTCGGGTAACGAGCAGGTCGATTACATTGATATTATTCGTGAAATTAAAAAAGCACAGAATTTAAAGACCTGGATAGTTAAAATTCCATATTCATTATTCTGGTTGTTAATTGCAACCTACGGCATCTTCTCAAGTGATCCGCCGTTTACCACGTCCCAGTTAAAAGCCTTAACGGCGAAAGACGAATTTGAATTAATTCCCTGGGATGAAATTTTTGAGACTTCAGCCACGCCTTTTTCTGACGCGATTAAAGAAACATTTTGCGATAAGCAGTACTCGAATATTGTTCTGGATTTTTAAATGCGCAGGAACAGAAAAATGCCCGCGCAGCTTGAATTTGAACTTAAAAATAAGATTTTTGCTGCGAAATAGCAAAAACATTGTAAATTTATTGGTTATAAGCTTTTATAGTGGTATAATTAGCGCGTTTTAAAGGTAAATTGAATTTGAAAAGTGGGCTTCGAGCCCACTTTTTGCTTCTTAAGATTAAGTTTTTGGGAAGTTGGTTATTTAGATGAAAAAAATGCTTCCCATATTACGGGAGTGAATCAGGAACATTATGGCGCGAATACAGCAACAATTGGTCGAAATGCTCGCCCCAACCGTTTCTGCTCTGGGGTATGAATTATTAGGTGTTGAATATATCTCGCAGGGTAAACATTCGATTTTACGAATTTTTATCGACTCGGATAAGGGGATTAATCTGGATGACTGCCAGCGAGTCAGTGGTCAGGTTAGTGGTATTTTAGATGTGGAAGATCCCATTGCCGGAGAATACAGTTTAGAAGTTTCGTCACCGGGTACAGAAAGACCATTATTTACAATTGATCATTATAAGCAGTTTATTGGTCAGTCGGTATTTGTGCGTTTTTATGGCATGGTTGAGAAACGCCGCAAATTGAAAGGCCATATTGTTGCAGTTGAAGGCAACAATATTACAATAAGTGAACTGGATACCGAGCTGGAATTTGTGATTGATATTGATGATATCGACAAAGCACACTTAATCATGGCGTAAACTCGGCATAGTATTAATTAAATAGTGTTGTTGAAGTGTTATAACTTAGGACAAAGTAATGAATAAAGAAATCTTGATGGTTGTAGATGCTGTTTCAAATGAAAAAGGCGTTGACAAAGAAATTATTTTTGAAGCAATCGAAGCGGCACTCGCCATGGCCACTAAAAAGCGTTATGAAGCGGATATTGACGTGCGTGTGGAAATTGACAGAGAAACCGGTGCTTACGATACTTTTCGACGTTGGTTGATTGTTGCTGATGATGCCGTTGAGCAAACTGAACGAGAATACACCTTAAGTGCGGCACAATATGATGATGAAAACCTTCAGGAAGGTGATTACATTGAAGAACAAATTGAATCTGTTGAGTTTGGCCGTATTGCTGCACAAACAGCAAAACAGGTTATTGTACAAAAGGTACGTGAAGCAGAACGTGCCCAGGTTGTAGAGCAGTACGAAGGCCGAATCGGTGAATTAGTCATGGGCGTGGTTAAGCGAGTTGAGCGTGGCAATGTTTACCTTGATTTAGGCGGAAATGCAGATGCCATTATTCCACGTGAAGAAATGATACCCCGGGAATCTGTTCGTCCTGGTGACAGAATTCGTGGTTACTTAAAAGAAATAAATAAAGAAGTACGAGGCCCTCAACTATTTGTTAGCCGAACTGCGCCTGAGTTTTTAATTGAATTGTTTAAAATTGAAGTGCCAGAAATTGGTGAAGGTTTAATTGAGCTGATTGGTGCCTCCCGTGATCCGGGTTCACGTGCAAAAATTGCAGTTAACAGTACTGAAGCGCGCATCGATCCGGTTGGTGCCTGTGTTGGCATGCGTGGTTCGCGTGTACAAGCGGTTTCAAACGAATTAGCTGGCGAACGAATTGATATCGTTTTATGGGACGAAAATCAGGCACAGTTTGTGATTAATGCGATGTCACCGGCGGAAGTACAGTCTATCGTTGTCGATGAAGACTCAGAATCAATGGATATTGCCGTAGCAGAAGAACAGCTATCACAGGCGATAGGTCGTGGTGGACAGAATGTTAAGTTGGCAAGTGAGTTAACAGGCTGGACTTTGAATGTAATGTCGGAAACCGATGCAGAAGAAAAGGGTGAAGCGGAAGCAGAACGAATCCAGAAACTCTTTATGGATCAACTGGACGTTGACGAAGAAGTTGCTGTTATTCTTGCGCAGGAAGGTTTCTCGACAATTGATGAGATCGCTTACGTTCCAGTAGAAGAAATGCAGGAAATTGAAGAATTTGATGATGACATGATCAATGAACTGCGCGGGCGTGCGAATGACGTTCTTTTAACGCGAGCGATATCCAAAGAAGAAGATTTAAGTGTTGAGCCAGCCGATGACCTGAAAGAAATGGAAGGTATGGAATTACCGTTAGCCTATAAGCTGGCAAAACAAGGTGTGGTCACCATGGAAGATTTAGCCGAACAGTCGGTTGATGAGTTGATGGAAGTGGACGACATGGATGAAGAGCTTGCTGCAGAATTAATCATGACTGCACGCAAACCCTGGTTTGAAGAAGCAGAGCAAAACGAATCATAAGTTTATTGTAGAACAGTAATCGTTTTGATAAATATAATTTAGTATTGATTAAATTTTCAGTACTGATTTAGAGAAAGAATAGATAATTAAGGTAAAAAATACATGGCTGATGTAACTGTCAAACAATTTGCTGAAGTAGTTGGAATAAGCGTTGATAAACTGCTTGAACAATTTAAAGATGCCGGCATTAAAATTTCGGATGCTGGCGCGATGGTTAGTGACGCAGAAAAAATGGAATTGCTTACTTTTTTACGTACTAAACATGGAAAGGAAGCAGAGCCTAAAAAAGCAGAAAAACCCAAAGCAGCAAAAATAACCTTAAGCCGACGTTCTACTTCCGAGCTTAAACAGACGGGGTCGCGCAATAAAACGGCAAAATCTGTAATGGTTGAGGTTCGTAAAAAACGCACCTATGCTAAACGTGCTGCCGCGACCGAGCCGGATGATGAAAGTGTAGATAAACTTGCTGAAGTTCAGGCGCAACGTGAGCAGCTTGAAGCTGAGCAGCAAAAACAGCACGAAGCAAATAAACGTTTAAAAGAAGAACAGGCATCATCACGTTTGGCAGCAGAAGAAGAAAAACAAAAGCGTGAAGAAGAAAAACAAAAGCGTGAAGAAGAAGCCAAGCTGGAAGTTGAAAAACAGGCTGTACAGCAGACTGATACAGTAATTCAAAAACCTGCCGAAGCGGCTGAAGCAAAAACCAAGCGGGAAAAACCGGCTAAAGAAAAAGACCATGGTGGTAGAGATGGCGCTGATCATCGTAAAACAAAATATGGTCGTAAAGAATTACATGTTGCTAGTGAAGGCGCTGGTAAAAGGAAACGCAAACATAAGGCACCGAGAAGTGCTGCAAAAGTAGACAGTGGTGAGCATGGCTTCCAGAAACCGGTTAATCCCGTTATATATGAGGTTGAGCTGCCTGAAACGATTACCGTTGCTAATTTGGCGCAAAAAATGTCGGTTAAAGCCGCCGAAGTAATTAAAGCCATGATGAACCTGGGTTCAATGGTAACTATCAACCAGGTGCTAGATCAGGAAACTGCCACGATTGTTGTCGAAGAAATGGGCCATAGTGCTAAGCTTATTAATGATGATGCGATTGAAGAGCAAATTTTAGAGACAGAAGATGTGGGTGATGCCGTTAAGCGTTCACCGGTTGTGACAATTATGGGTCATGTCGATCATGGTAAAACATCATTGCTTGATTATATTCGTGAAACAAAAGTAACTTCTGGTGAAGCTGGCGGTATAACCCAGCATATTGGTGCTTACAACGTACACACTAAAACGGGTGATATTACCTTCCTGGATACACCGGGGCATGCTGCCTTTACAGCTATGCGTTCGCGTGGTGCAAAATCAACAGATATTGTTGTGCTGGTAGTTGCGGCAGATGATGGCGTGATGCCACAAACTAAAGAAGCCATTCAGCATGCACGCGCCGCTGAAGTGCCGATTATTGTTGCCATTAATAAAATGGATAAACCCGAAGCGGATCCTGAGCGGGTTAAGAACGAGTTATCGCAAAACGAAGTCATTCCGGAAGACTGGGGTGGCGATACCATTATGCTCAATGTTTCTGCGCATACCGGTGAAGGTGTTGATGAATTACTGGAAGCCATCGTATTACAGGCTGAAATGTTAGAACTTAAAGCGGTTGTTGAAGGTGTTGCCCGTGGCGTGGTTGTTGAAGCGCGTCTGGATAAAGGTCGTGGCCCGGTGGCAACCATTTTAGTACAACGTGGCACGTTGAACAAAGGCGATATTTTACTGGCTGGTTTAGAGTACGGTCGTGTCCGTGCGATTATTAATGATAAAGGCGAGTCACTTGAAAGTGCTGGCCCGTCTATGCCAGTTGAAGTATTAGGCTTGTCTGGTATACCGTCGGCCGGTGATGAAGCCACTGTGGTTGAAAATGAACGCAAGGCACGGGAAGTTGCCGTATTCCGTCAAAGTAAATCACGAGATGTGAAGCTGGCTCGACAGCAAGCAGCCAAACTTGAAAACATGTTCTCGCAAATGGAAGAGGGCGATGTAAGCACCGTGAATGTTGTGCTCAAAGCTGATGTACAGGGCTCAGTTGAAGCGATTGTGGATGCATTACTAAAACTGTCGACTGACGAAGTTAAAGTCAAAATTATTGCCAGTGGTGTTGGTGGTATTAACGAGTCCGATGCAAATTTAGCTGTTGCGTCTACTGCAATTGTAATTGGTTTTAACGTGCGTGCAGATGCGGTTGCAAAACGTATTTTAGATGAAGAAGAAATTGATTTACGTTATTACAGTGTTATCTATGATTTAATCGATGAAGTTAAAAGTGCGATGACAGGTATGCTGGCACCGGAATTCAAAGAGGAAATCATTGGCCTGGCCGAAGTGCGTGATGTGTTCCGTTCACCAAAATTTGGATCGATTGCCGGTTGTATGGTTGTTGAAGGTATTATTAAACGTAATAACCCTATCCGTGTATTGCGTGATAATGTGGTTATCTATGAAGGTGAGCTTGAATCACTACGTCGTTTTAAAGACGATGTAAATGAAGTTAAGCAAGGTACCGAGTGTGGTATTGGCGTTAAAAATTACAATGATGTAAAAGAAGGCGATCAAATCGAAGTGTTTGAACGTGTTGAAGTGAAACGTGAACTTTAATTTTCTGTAACTTTTGTATAATTTTTAATATTTGAGCCCTTATGCCAAAAGATTTTAGTCGAGCCCGTCGAGTCGGTGAGCAAATCCAGCGTGAAATCGCGGATATGCTCCACAGTGAATCCAAAGATCCTCGTTTTAAGTTACTTACCATTTCTGCCGTTGAGGTTGCGAATGATTTAGCCTATGCGAAAGTGTTTTTTACATTATTAGATGATTCACTGGATATTGATAATGTGCAGCAAGCCTTAACAAAAGCCAGTGGTTTTATGCGTAAGCAATTGGCCAAAAGAATGTCGTTAAGAATTGTGCCCAATTTAAGATTTGTCTATGACAAAAGTATTGCTTACGGTGCCAGCCTGTCGAATCTTATTGATGATGCGATTGAAGCGGACAAAGCAAAGCATAATGGTGAAGAAAGTGAACCGGAAGAAGATACTGGACGTGGTAAAGATTAATGGCACGCAGACGTAAAGGCCGCGCAGTACATGGCATTATATTATTAGATAAGCCATCAGGTATTTCATCGAATGCAGCACTGCAACAGGTGAAGCGATTATTTAATGCGCAAAAAGCAGGGCATACTGGCAGTCTGGATCCGTTGGCAACGGGATTGTTGCCTATCTGCCTTGGTGAGGCAACCAAGATAACCAGTTATCTTCTGGATGCGGATAAAAAATATCAGGGCACGGCCAGGTTAGGTATTCGTACCAATACGGCTGATGCGGAAGGCGATATTTTACAAACACGTCCGGTACCGGTGTTGTCGGATAGCACCATTGAAATGGCACTGGATTCGTTTCGTGGAGAAATTTCGCAAATTCCCCCCATGCACTCTGCTCTAAAGTTGAATGGCAAGCCGTTATACGAACTAGCAAGGCAGGGCATCGAGGTTGAGCGCAAACCTCGCAATGTCACAATATTTGAACTCAAAAAGCTGGGCTTTAACAAAGACGAGCTGGAACTTTTTGTTCACTGTTCCAAAGGAACCTATATACGTACCCTGGTTGAAGATTTAGGTGAAATATTGGAGTGCGGCGCACACTTAAAATTATTAAGACGC
>VAPL010160985.1_pt1 | contig 14694 bp, 13 predicted proteins | sample 3395061 | NCBI WGS metagenome assembly VAPL01 (sample SAMN08290444, study PRJNA428436) | hydrothermal vent metagenome | isolation source: Deep-sea hydrothermal vent chimney 2 | place: Pacific Ocean: Juan De Fuca Ridge | depth 2182 m m | reverse complement strand
ATCGTAGAACTTTTTTATAAAACATTTAATCCTGGAGATATTAGTCAGGGAATTAAATTAAAGTAGTATTATTATGAGTATATTTTCATCAATTTTTGGGAAAAATAAGGACGATAAAAAGCTTACTGGGATGGCAATGCCAGTATTACCAGCAGAGATTTATAAAGCTGCGACACTTGAACTACAAGATGTTATCGCTCCATCAGCCCTTCAAATATCACCAAGATCTTTAAACTTAGGTGATAAAATTGCTCGGACTTTCTTCGTCATTTCTTATCCTCGTTTTTTAACTGATAATTGGTTTTCGCCTATCATTAATTTAGATAAAGTTTTTGATGTATCAATTTTTATTCATCCAATAGAAACATCCGAAATTCTTCATACCTTTCAAAAAAAAGTTGCCGAGGTTCAAAGTCAAATTTCAATTCGTGAATCAAAAGGACTTGTCCGTGATCCGATGCTTGATACTGCGTATCACGACTTAGAAAGTTTGCGCGATAATTTGATGCAAGCTCAAGATAAGATGTTTGATGTTGGTCTTTACATTACAGTTTACGCAGATAATGATAATGATTTATTCAAAATTGAGAGTGAAATTAAATCTATTTTAGAGTCTAAACTAGTTTATTTAAAACCTGCTCTCTTCCAACAAGATATTGGTTTTAAAAGCGTTCTTCCTCTTGGAATTGATGACTTAGGTATTCACCAAAAACTTAACACTGAACCTCTCTCTAGCCTCTTTCCTTTTGTCTCCTTTGATTTAACTAATAGTAAAGGAATTCTATATGGGGTTAACCGTCATAATTCTAGCCTTGTTCTTTTTGATAGATTCTCTTTACCAAACTATAACTCTATTATTTTTGCAACTTCAGGTGCAGGAAAATCATATGCCACGAAACTTGAAATAATTCGTTCTCTAATGTTTGATACTGAAATTATTGTTATTGATCCCGAGCGTGAGTATGAATATCTAGCTGAAGCAGTGGGTGGGCGTTATTTTAATATTTCTTTATCTTCCGATAATCATATCAATCCTTTTGACTTACCTATTCCAACTAGTGATGAAACTTCAGCTGATGTTTTGAGATCTAATACTATAAATTTAGTTGGGTTATTTAGAATTATGCTGGGTGGTCTTACTCCTGAAGAAGATTCTATTATTGACAGAGCAATAACAGAAACATACGCCCTAAAAGATATCACCCCTGATTCAGATTTTGCCAATATTGAACCTCCTCTCTTGTCAGACTTTGAAATGGTTCTAGCTGGAATGGAGGGTAGCGAATCTTTACTTCAGCGTTTAGTAAAATATACTCATGGTTCTTGGTCTGCTTTCCTAAACCAAGCATCTAATGTAGATATTAATCGTAAATTTGTAGTTTTTTCTGTCCGAGATATGGAAGATGAGCTCAAACCGGTGGCAATGTATATTGTCACACACTATATTTGGAATGCTGTTCGTAAAAATATTAAAAAACGCTTACTGGTAGTTGATGAAGCTTGGTGGATGATGAAATCAGAGGATACTGCTTCTTTCTTATATTCTATTGCTAAGCGTGGGCGTAAATATTATCTTGGACTTGCTACAATTACTCAGGATGTTGGAGATTTTATGAAAAGCCCCTATGGTATTCCGATTATTACAAACTCGTCTATGCAACTTCTCCTTAAACAATCTCCGTCAACGATAGATGTATTACAAAAAACATTTAATCTAACAGACGAAGAAAAATATTTACTTCTAGAGGCTGAAGTTGGGGAGGGAATCTTTTTCGTTGGATTAAAACATGTTGCCATTAAAACCATTTCATCTTATACAGAGGATCAGATTATAACATCAGACCCATCACAAATATTAGCTATCAAGAAAGCCAAAGATGAATTAGCCAAAGAACCAAAAAGCTAACGAGTGGGTTGTTTAGCAGGTTAGGTTATCGTATAATATATATAGTGTTTAAAATAAAGAAAAAATTCTTAATTATTGCCCTATTTTTATTTGGTATAATAATGATACCAATATTTTCACATGCCCAATCAGAAATTATGCTACAACAGAACGATGTGGATGTAGAAACAATTCCTCAAAACCCAGAACCCTATCAAAATGTTACTATAAATCTTACAAGCTACGCGACAGACTTAAATAAGGCTATGATTAAGTGGCAAAGTGGTTCAAAAACTATTTTATCTGGATATGGAAAGACAAGTTACTCTTTTAGAACTTTTGGACCAAACACAACAACACTTTTCACTGTTATAATTACTCCAGCTAACTCTCTAGTAAATATTGTAAAAAAAGTCTTAATTTCTCCATCTGAAGTTGATGTTTTGTGGGAAGCAGTCAATAGTTATACTCCTCCTTTTTATAAAGGAAAATCATTTGTTTCCAGAGAGGGGGCAATAAGAGTAGTGGCAATTCCAAATACTAATGACATAAAACAAGGTAAGGGGAAAATCGCTTATACTTGGAGCCTAGATGATAAGGCTGTTCCGAGTGCTTCTGGTTTTAATAAAAACTCCTATACTTTTCAAAATAATGTCCTTAATAGAGAAGAGAATATAAAAGTAACGGCTTCTTCTATAGACGGAACATACAATGCAACAAAGAGAATTACTATTGCAATGATTTCACCAAAAATAGTTTTCTATAAAAAATCACCAACTGCTGGAGTTTTATATAATCAAGCTTTAACAGCTGGGTATTTAATGACTGGAGACGAGATGACAATTGTGGCTGAACCTTATTTTTTTGCTTTTGATAAAGATATGAGTAGTTTTACTTATCAATGGGAAATAAATGGTAAAGCAATTGATACCCCTCTTAAAAAAACAGAAATCACAATACGACCAACTTCACGAGGGGGTTATGCTATTATTGGATTAACCATAGAAAACCTAAAAACTTTGTTCCAAGAAGTTAGTGGCCAATTAAAATTAAATTTATAATATGAAAAAATTATTCAATAAAAATTTATATGTAACAATTGGATTATTTTTAGTCATTATTTTCGGTTTCTTTTTTATGATAAGTAATAAAACTTTTGCTCAAGGAAATTTTTATTATGAGGTGGACAAACCTCATGATAATAATGTAAAAATTCCAGAGAGAACAAAGAAGTCTTTTAATTCTATCAGTGCTTGTATTACGTCATTTAAAAAAGTTTCAAAAGGATTAAACCCTGTTTTTCATTGTGAACCAATATCAGACAAAGCAGTAGGTGTCTCCGCTATTAAAAAAACCATAAGCGATCCTCTAAATTACAAACTTCTGGCTCCTATTGGTAAAACTACAGAAATAAAAACTAATGATATAGGAAAATATTTTAATATACTTTTTAACATAGCTATTGGGTTAGCTGGAGCGCTAGCTGTTGTTATGATTGTTGTTGGCGGAATTCAGTGGATGGGAAGTGAGTCTGTTTTTGGGAAAACAGAAGGAAAAGAAAGAGTTATGTCCGCAATCTTAGGACTTTTAATCGCCGTAGGTTCCTATACTTTACTTAACACCATCAACCCAGATTTATTAGGTAAAAAAGGATTAAATGTTAGCCAAGTGGCAGTTCAGCTCGTTGGAGATGTGAACGCCCCTGTTGTAGTTAATCTAGCAAATATGAGTGCCTTAGGAATTAAGTGTAATAAGAGTGGTGGTTATTCAGCAATTCCCTCTATCACTAGTAGTTTTGAAAATAAAATGACCTATAGCCAAGCAATTCCTAAGGGGCAATTAGGCTCTGATAGTAAGACGATAAAATTAGACTGCTCAGGTTTTGTAGACACTGTCTTGAAATGTTCTGGGGTAAATATAAATAAATTAGGAATAAACGGAGGAACTCTTAACATTTTCGGTATAGCTAAAGCCGAGAAAATCGTTAATGGAAACATAATAACAAAAGTAATAGACAATAAAGTTTCAGGTTTAGTAAATGATAAAGTCTTAAAAATAGGGGATTTAGTTGGTTGGCCTCCACAAGATGACAAGAACGGTAACGGTCATGTTATGATTTATCTTGGTAACGGAAAGGTCGCTGACTCTCATGGACCAACAGGGGTTGTTGGTAAAGCTCTCGGGGAATTTTCTTTACTAAAATATAAAAATAGAATAACTTATGTTGTAAGAACACAGTCATTGTAATATGTCTAAAAAAAGAAAAAGAATTTTTATAATAACTTTTATAATCGTAGGAATAATAATCCTAGTTGCTTTACTTTTTCTTAGAAAATCAACAACAAAAAACGGAAATGGTGCAATAAACTCAAACCAACCTTTTAGTTCTTTTAAAACAGGGAATAGAAAAACTTCAAATAATCAATCTGGTGTAACTAATGAAAAGAATGGAATAAACTGGACAAATCAAATACAAAATCAACCATCAAAATTTTATCAGATAACAAACTTTGCTGTGGCTGGAGCTGGATTTTTTGAAGAAAATAATCCACAGCAAAATAATCCATCATCAGCTCCAGAAAAGATACCAGAGTTAAGATATGTTGAACGTTCAACAGGACATATTTATCAGATGAATTTAAACACAAAGGTTGTCACAGAAATATCAAACTCAACAATCCCAGGTATTCACCAAGTTCTTTTTAATTCTTCAGGTAAAACTTTCATTTATAGATACTTTTCTACTGAAAATAAAATGATTGCTAGTTTTTTAACATCTTTAGGATCAAGCAAGGGGAACTTTCTTCCTTTCAATATTACTAATATGGGTCTTTCTCCAGATAACAATAGTTTCTTTTATTTAATTAAGAACAACGATGGAGTTGTCGGCTATATTAAATCTTTTGATAATTTAAAGACAGCTCAAGTTTTTAGTTCACCTTTTAGCGAATGGTTACCTCAATGGGTTTCTCCTAACGAAATATTTTTAACAACAAAACCATCTTGGAGAGTGAGCGGGAGTGTCTTTAGTTTAAATATTAAAAACCAAACCTTGACTAAGGTATTCGGTGGAGTTAAGGGGCTGACAACCTTGGCTAATAACGGCGGTTCTTATATATTATATGGAGTTTCTTCTAACACAGGACCAAAACTTTGGTTATTAAACACAAATAACCACACAACAAAAGATTTGAATTCATATGGGTTACCAGAAAAATGTGTATGGGCTAATAATAGTAATGTTTATATTTACTGTGCTGTTCCTAATACTATTATCGGAACAGAATATCCCGATTCGTGGTATCAAGGGTTAGTGTCATTTACTGATTATTTTGTAAAAATAAATACACAGACACTAAACAGGGAAACCTTAACCAATTCAGCAAATGAAATTCCAGTTGATGCAACACATTTATTTTTAAACAAAAAAGGAACTAAACTATTTTTTATAAACAAAAAAGACTCCACTCTTTGGAGTCTTAGTCTTTAATAAAACTACTAGAGACTTTCTTCACTTCCCGTATATTTAATAACTACTCGACGGCTAGAACCATATCCTTCTGACTCGGTTTTTATGTCTTTTATATCTTCTAAAAACATATGAATGATACGACGCTCATAAGCCGGCATCGGGTCTATCTCAATATTACTTTTAAAATATTTAGCTCTTTCAGCCATCATATGAGCAATATTTTTTAAATTTTCAAATCGTTTTTTTTGATAGCCATTGATATCCACAAAAAGTCGTTGTGTGGACCTTTCTTCTTTATCTTTTTCAATTATCTTTCTAATAATATGATTCAGGGAGCGAAGAGTTTCTCCATTTTTACCAATCATTATTTTAGAATCTGGAGTTTCCACCATACACCAAAACATTCCATCTTCGTCAGAAAACTCACAGCTAGAAAGAGCACACCCCGTGTAATTGAAAATTTCTTTTATTGTTGTTTTAATTTCTTCTTTTTCCATATTACTATTTTAAATCTTTGGCTAATGATTTTCTAATTTTCCATTCTTGAACGATAGTAAAGACATTACTTGTGGTCCAGTAAAGAGCAACGGCTGCTGAAATTTGATAAGCAATAAAAGCAATAAATATAGGTAATATATACTTTATATTGGTTTGCATACTACTAGAAAGCTCTTCTTGAAAAGATTTTTTCCCTTTTTCTTCAATTCCTTTAACTATTTCTACTTTAGGTTTTATTGGGGTAGATAAATATCCTTGTACAAATTGTGAGAGCCCAGCCAACACAGCTAGTACAAGGCTTTTGCTGTGCATTCCTATTAATCCTAAAAAGTTATTATTAACAACTGTTGGTGTCTTAATAAAAGAGTAGATGAGATTTGTGTCAAAAGAAAGTCCTTTATAAAAAACATAATATAGGGCAAAAATAAAAGGTAACTGAATCAAAACAACTAAACAACCAGAAAAAGGATTAGTTCCATATTTTTTATATAATTCAAATGTTTTACGAGACTGTTCTTCTTTGTTTGGAAAATCTTTTTTAATTTGCTTAAGTTCTGGCTCCATCTTTTTCATCAAAATCTGACTTTTGACTGATTTTTTTGTTAGGGGAGAAAGAGCAAGTTTAATAACTATTGTTGCTAAAATAATAGCAAAACCAACATCACCAAAGGTGATGTTGTTAATAATAAAAATAAGGGCATTATAGATCGGCTGATAAAAAATTGAGTTCCATAAATATGACATTGCTCTATTGTATATCAAAAACGATTAAAATCAAAATTAAATAAAAATAATGATTATTTTAAAGGGTCATATCGATTTCTTTGCCAAGGGTGACACCTAAAAATTCTTTTTATCCCAAAAAAAACTCCCTTCAGGGCCCCATATTTAAAGACGGCTTCTTTTGTATATTCTGAACAAGTCGGAATAAAAACACATGAACCCCGTGATTTCATTGGTATTTTTTGGTATATATTGATAAGCCAGATAATAATTTTTTTCATTATTAAATTAAATAATTTTCGTTTTTTTTAAAATAAAAATTATATCATTTTTAATATCTAAATAAGAAGCATCGATCCCGTTTTTTTTATAAAAAAAGATTCCTGAACTATTTTTAGTAGGTAATGACCTAATAATATTATAAGCGCGGCGTTTTAGTTTATTACGATCAACGGCTTTTTTAGCTATTTTTTTAGGAACAACAAAAGCATACCTCCTAATTTCTGTATTATTAATATATCGAAAGGTAAAAAAAGACCCATAAAAAACTACTCCTTTTTTAAGAATTTCATCAAAGAGTTTTTTTGTAACGCGTTTTTTTACAGGAAGCATTTTTATTTTTTAATTGCTATTTTAGCTCGACCTTTTCTTCGTCGTGCTTGAAGGACCTTATTGCCATCTGATGTTTTGGCTCGAGTTAAAAAACCATGAGTTTTAGCTCTCTTTCTTTTATTTGGCTGATATGTTTTAGACATAAAGAAAATATATACTATAATACCAGATAATGCAATATCTAGGATAAATATATCCACACATTATCAACAGGTTAATTAAGGTTTTCGTTCGTAAAGATTTTAATAAAAAGTGTATAATATTAACTATGACAAACTTAAAAGAGCTCTGGGAAAAATGTTTATCTGAAATTGAATTAAATATTTCAAAAGCGAATTTTACAACTTGGTTTAAAAACACATCAATTATAAAAGAAGAAGTCGGGATACTTTATATTGGGGTACCAAACGAATTTGTTAAAGATTGGTTATATAATAAATTTCATAAGCTTATATTAAAAACTATTCTTGTTTATAACGATGAAATTAGGGGAATAGAATATATAATTACCAAAAACCCACCACTTCAAAGTTTTGATACAAAAAAACAGAAGATTAGACCAGTTGCTGATCTTAATAAAGAGCTACCACTAAATGATTTATATATAAATAGAGAAGATAATTTAAATCCTAAATATACTTTTGATTCTTTTGTGGTTGGACCATTTAATGAATTAGCTTATGCGGTTGCTCAGTCTATCATAAATAACCCTGGTAGAAATTATAACCCATTTTTTGTTTACGGTGGAACTGGGTTAGGAAAAACACACATAATTCAGGCCGTTGGAAATGCAATAAAAATAAAATTTCCTGCTAAAAAAATTTATTATGTTAGTTTAGAAAGATTTGCGATAGATTATATTAATTCAATTCAAAAAAAGAATCCGAACTCATTCAAGGAGAAGTATAGAAAATATGATGTTATTATTATGGATGATATCCAGTTTATTTCCGGTAAAGATAAAACCCAAGAAGAATTATTCCACCTTTTTAATACTTTATATGAAAACAATAAACAAATTATTTTTTCTTCAGATAAACACCCAAACTTTATACAAGGGCTCGAGGAAAGGCTTCAGTCTAGGTTTTCTTCTGGTATGATAGTTCAAGTTGTTGAGCCTGATTATGAGTCCAGGGTAGCCATTATAAAAGCTAAATTTGATTCAATTAATATGATTGTCGAGCCAGATGTTATCTCATATTTAGCCTCAGCCCTAGAAAGAAACATCCGCGAGCTTGAGGGTAGCTTAAATACCGTTATTTGCCAAACTGAGTTAAAAAATAGGCAACTTTCGCTTTCCGAAACAAAGGTTCTCATAAAAAACAATATAAGGCCTAAAAAAACAATCGCCATAAAAGATGTGGTTAAAATAATTGCTGACCATTATGGAATAGAAGAAAGTGTTATTTATGAAAAAACAAGACGGAGAGAAATTGTAAAGGCCCGTCAGGTTGCGATGTATATTTTACGAGAAGATTTTAATATTTCCTACCCACTAATAGGAAGTAAGCTGGGGGGGAGAGATCATACAACAGTTATTCATTCTCATTTAAAAATAAAAGAAAATTTAAAAACAGATCCTTCTTTATTACAAGAGATAGAAAAAATAAGAATTATGTTTAAATAAGGTTAATAAGTATGTTTATAAATAAATATAATTGTGGAAAAAATACGTATATATAAATTTTATTTTTTTTATAAACATATTATAAAAAAAATAATTATAAACTTTTATAAAAATAATCATAATTAAATTGGTTTAAATAAGAAATACACATATCCACAGTCCTAATAATAATAATAAATTTAATATAGTAAAATTATAAATTAATCTAATAAATAATATGAAAGTAGAATGTTCAATAGAAAAAATTAAAGACGCACTAATGGTAGTAGAAAGGGTAACAGGAAAAAATTTAACTTTACCTGTTCTTGAATCAATTCTTTTTATTGCTAAAGATAAAAAATTAATACTTCGTGCAACTAATTTAAGTATAGGTATTGAAACAAAAATACCTGCCAAAATAGAAAAAGAAGGAATTGTTGCTATTAAAGGAAATACTTTATCTTCTTTATTTTCAGTTTTAAATTATAAAGAGGATTCATTAATTAAACTAGAATTAATTAATGGAAATCTTTCAGTAAAGACAAAAACAAATACAATTTTATTAAAAAGTGTTTCATCTGATGATTTTCCAACAATACCAATTATAGAAGGAGAAGAGTTTTCCATAAATTCTGGAAAGTTTATAGAAGGATTAAAATCAGTTTATTATAGTGCTTCAATTTCTGACATAAAACCAGAAATTGGCAGCATTTATATTTACTCAGAAGATTCTTTTCTTGTTTTTGTTTCAACAGATTCTTTCCGTTTAGCAGAAAAAAGAATTAAACTAAAAGAAACTCCATCCTTTAAGGGTATTTTGATTCCCTTTAAAAACATTATTGAAATTATTAAAATTTTTAATGAAACAAACGAAGAATTAAAAATTACACTCCAGAAAAATCAAATATCAATTAGTACTTCAAGTATCTATCTAACATCACGAATTATTGATGGAATTTTTCCAGACTATAAACAAATAATTCCGAAAGAATCAACAACAGAGGTTGTTGTTCTTAAACAAGATTTTTTATCATCTTTAAAAATATCAAATATTTTTTCAGATAAATTTAATCAAGTTAATTTTATAATTAAACCCAAAAATAAAATATTTGAGATAAAAGCTCAAAATATAGATGTTGGAGAAAACACAACTATTATTTCAGGTGCTTTATCTGGCGAAGAAATTACGGTCAGTTTTAATTATAAATATATTATAGATTGTTTTCAATCTATTTTTAGTGATAGTTTGAATCTTAAGTTGAATGGAAATAATCACGCAATGATAATTCAAGGGGTAGGGGATTCTTCTTTTAGATATTTAATTATGCCAATGAATAAATAAAATAATGGATTATAATAAAATAACAAAATACCTTGATAAGTTTAAAAAAATAGTTTTTGAAAAAGAAAAAATATATGAAGTGATTTCTGAAATTATTTTAAAGCATACAAATATTTTGATTAAAATAAATTTAATCAAAATAAAAAACACCACTGTTTATATTCAAAGTAGCCCTATTCAAAAAAGTGAAATTTTAATTCATAAAAATCAAATTATTTTAGATTTAAAAAAACTTATTCCAAACTATAATATAATAAATATTAAATAAGGCTAGTTCAATATACTAAAGTTCAAGGTTTTTTCTCCAAAGTTTCCCAGAGTATCATATCCAATAATATGAAGAACATTATTTTTTGAAATATTTTTTATATTTCCAGGGGTAAAAGATGTTTTAAAGGGAGGGGTTCTGAGTGAGGTTAAATAGGTATTATTTATAAAAACATCTATTTTTTTTATAGGATTTTTATTTTTAGAATTTATTGTAAAAGTTATTAATTTATTTTTACTATAAGCAGTGTTAGTTATTCCCACAATTTCAAAAATAGGTTTAGTTTCTATTGTATGAACATTATCGTAAAAAATAGGTTCATCTGCTTTTGTAATAATTTTATATTTAGCTTTATTTTTATTCCACCACTTATTAACACTATACTCCCAATTATTGTATAAGAGGTCATTTATTGTTGCTGGTTTAGGTCCTAGTGGGTTGGCTTTATTTATCCAATACAAAATAGTATGAACATTTGTAATAGAGGTTTCTTTTATTAAGTTTTTTGGAGTATAAGTTGTTGCTAACCCCCCAGAAATTTTATCTGTGAGAAAAATATCACCCCCCTTCCAAAAACCACGGATTATTGGAAGTAGTTTTTTATTAATAGGGTTTGGCCTAGGAAAACTTTCAACAGGTAGTTTTTTAAGGGCTTCTGTTATAACTGCGTTCCAAATAGGTCCAGCCATTGTTGCACCACCACCTCTCATTGGTTTATTGTCATCATTTCCAGCCCAAACACCAACTACAACAGATGGAGTATAGCCAATCGTCCAAGCATCTCTATCGTCATTAGTTGTTCCTGTCTTAACAGCAACCTCGTGTTTAGGAACGACTAAAACAGAATTTGGTCCAAAGGTAGGAGTTCTGGCTTTATTATCAGAAAGAATACTTGAAATTAATCTTGCTGTATTAGGTTTTAAAACTCTATAAGATTTTTTTGTATATTGCTCTAATATTTTACCAGTGCTATTTTTAACTGAAAGAATAAATTGATATGGGTTACGAATTCCGTCATTTGCAAATACACTATAGACGGAAGTCATATCTAAAAGACTAGTTTCTCCACCCCCAATAACCAACGAAAGTCCATATCTATTAGGATCATTTAAAGAAGTTATTCCTAAATTATGAGCCATTTTTATTGAATCTTTTATCCCTACTAAATATAAAAGTTTTACGGCTATTATATTAATAGATTGAGCAAGTCCATTTCTTAATGTCATCGGCCCACGATATTTAGTATTAAAATCAGTCGGCATGTAACACCTTGCTTTTATATTTCCAGGAAGTGGTTTACCCAATGGCCCACAAGATGAATTAAATTCTGTTGGCACATCAAAAAGAGTGGTCTTGTCTGTATATCCTTTTTTGAATGCTTCTGCATAAACAATTGGTTTAAAAGATGAACCCGGTTGTCTTAAAGCTGTAGTTACATTAAAATTACCATCAATTTCTTTATCAAAATAATTTCGCGAACCAACCATACTTAGAATTTGTCCTGTTTTTGGATCAATTACTACAACAGCGGCATTACTTCCATTTCTTGTTTTTTGATTCTCTTTTGCTCTTATTAAAGTTATTTCCTCGGCTTTTTTTTGAAGTTCGTAATCAAGGGTGGTAATAACCTTCAAGCCACCTTTTTCTACCATATTTATTCCATACTTTTTTTCTAAATATTTTTTAACAAAAAAAACGAAATGTGGAGCTGCAATATTTATTGGTTGTTTTGGTAAAAATACAACCTTCTCACTAATGGCCTTATTGTATTGAGTTTTGTTTATAAAATTTAAATCTAATAATCTTTGTAAAACCAAATTTTTTCTTTCTACGAGTTTATCTTTATGTCTTCCGTAGGGAGAATAGTAAGTAGGAGCGTTTGGAATAGCAGCTAAATAAGCTGCTTGAGCTAGAGATAAATTAATTGGTTCTTTACCAAAAAATGATTTTGATGCTTCTTCTATTCCATAAATATTACCACCATATGGAACTTCATTTAAGTAAAGAGTTAAAATTTTATCTTTACTCATAATTTTTTCAAGTTTAACTGCCAAAATCCACTCTTTCACCTTTCTTGTTATAGATCTCTCTGAAGTTAAAACTGTATTTTTAATTAATTGTTGGGTTATCGTTGATCCACCTTGTATTCTTCTACCAGTTATCTCAGCCCAAATAGTTGCTCTAATAATTGAGCTTATTCTTATCCCATTGTGTTTATAAAAATCTGAATCTTCTATCGCGACCGTTGCATTTAGAATATTGGTACCCATTTGTTGGTAAGGAATAACAGTTCTTTTAATATTTTGATGGATATCATAAAGTAAAATTTTTCCAGTTCTATCGTATATTTTTGTTGAGCTTTGAATCTTACCCTCATTAAAAGAGCTGAAGTCAGGTAGGCTTAAGCTACTCATCCAAACAGCAAAAGAGCCAGTAAAAAGAAGCCCTAGTCCTACAAAAATAAAAATTAAATTTTTCAAAAAGGAATGTTTTTTAACTTTTTTCATATTATATATAATAACATATTCTGCTTTCTTAATAATGTAAATATGGTAAAGTTATGATATGAGTAAAATAATAACAGATAAAGAGAAAATAGATGAACTCCTAACAAGATCTATTGACACTATTTATCCCAGTCGTGAGGCTTTCGAGGAGGTTTTACTTTCGGGGAAACAATTAAATATTTATTTAGGGATAGATCCAACAGCTGATTATATTCACATTGGTCATGCTACTAATTTATTATTATTAGAGAGGTTTCATAATTTAGGCCATAAAATTACTTTATTAGTAGGTGATTTTACGGCCATGATTGGTGATCCAAGTGATAAAAAATCTGAACGAGTTAAATTAAGTAAAGAACAAGTGTTAAAAAATTTAAAAACTTATAAAAAACAAGTTGGGGCAATTTTAAATTTTAAAGATAAAAAAAATCCGATAGCTTTCAAATTTAATAGTAAGTGGTTATCGAAACTTGATTTTAGTGAGATTGCAGAATTGGCTTCAAATTTTACAGTTCAACAAATATTGGAAAGAGATTTATTTAAAAAAAGAATCAATAGTGGTAAGCCATTACACCTTCAGGAGTTTCTTTACCCATTGCTTCAGGGTTACGATTCGGTTGCATTAAAAACAGATGTAGAAATTGGCGGTACTGACCAAACCTTTAATATGCTTGCGGGTAGAACTCTTGTTCGTCGTTACCAAAATAGAGAAAAATTTGTTATTACTACAACCTTATTGGTGAACACTAAGACGGGGGAAAAATTAATGAGTAAAAGTTTGGGCACTGGAGTTGGACTTAATGAATCTCCAGGAAATATGTTTGGAAAAGTTATGGCTTTGCCGGATGAAGGTATAATTCAAACTTTTACTGATTGCACAAGATTACCAATGTCTGAGATTGATGATATTATCAAGAAATTATCTGGAGGAACTAATCCAAGAGATTTAAAAATGAGATTAGCTTTAGAAATCACATCTATTTACCACGGAAAAAAGAAGGCTGAGTTAGCGAAAGATAATTTTATACAAACGTTTCAAAAAAATAAAATCCCGACTGATATTAAAAATATTTCTGTATCAAAAGAAAACCCACTAATAGAAGTGTTTATTAAAAATAGAATTGTTTCTTCTAAAAATGAATTTAGAAGACTTGTTGATGGGGGAGCAATTAGTAATTTAAGTACAAAAGAAAAAGTTTTAAAATATACCGACAAGGTCCAAAATGGAGTATATCGTATTGGCAAAAAAAGATTTATAAAAATCACTATAAAAAAATAAAAGTTCTAGAGTGAAAATTTTTCACGAGCTAAACAAGTCAAACCTATTGCAATTGCGTCTAATTCGTCATCTGAATTTGTTTCTTTTGTTATTGTAATTAATTTTGGAACCATAGACATCACCATTTCTTTATTGGCCTTACCGTAACCTGTTACAGCTACTTTTATTTGTGAGGGAGTATATTCAAATATTTTTAAACCATTACGAGAAGAACAATAAATAATAACCCCTCGAGCTTCTGATACCCCCATAACTGTTTTGTGATTAGCTGCAAAATATAATTTTTCAATTGCTAGTGCTTCTGGCTTATATTTTTTGATAAGTTTTTCAATTTCTCTACCAATAATTTCTAGTCTTTCATAAAAAGGAAGCTTGGCAGAAGTCTTAAAACAGGTCGAAAAAATTAAAACATCTTTTTGTTGGTGTTCTATAATTGCTATCCCAACTCTTTCATACCCTGGATCAATTGATAATAATTTCATATATATATATATATATATAT
>VAPL010360185.1_pt1 | contig 14705 bp, 11 predicted proteins | sample 3395061 | NCBI WGS metagenome assembly VAPL01 (sample SAMN08290444, study PRJNA428436) | hydrothermal vent metagenome | isolation source: Deep-sea hydrothermal vent chimney 2 | place: Pacific Ocean: Juan De Fuca Ridge | depth 2182 m m | reverse complement strand
TTCAGATGGCCTGCTTAGATTAGGTGTGGAAATTTATGGAGGGCCCATCCTTGCGACATTTGCAGATAGAGATTTAAGCCTCGCAGGTAGAGTAAGTTATACGGCAGTTGACGGCAGTATCGCCAGTCAATTAGTTAAATTTGATCAAGCCTTATTACGCTTACCTAATCTTGCTATTCATATGAATAGGATGGTAAATGAAGAGGGCTTAAAGTTAGATAAACAAAATGAACTGGCTTTGATTCTATCGGAGTCTGTTGCGGAGCAATTATCGTCAAAGTCTTTAGATAAATTACTGGCAACTGCTTTGAGCATTGAGGTTGATAGTATTTTAGCTTGGGAATTGAATGTGTACGATACTCAAAAAGGCAGTTTTTGGGGTGAGAGACAACAATTTTATGCAGATAGCCAACTGGATAATTTAGCTTCCTGCCATGCAGGATTACAAGCGATGTTAAATGAAACGACTTTAGCAACTGATAATACTCTGGTCTGTGCTTTTTTTGATCATGAAGAAATTGGTAGTGAAAGTACCAAAGGGGCTAATGGCTGTTTTTTACCTGATATTTTACAGCGGATTGCTTTTACATCAGAGGTTGATAAAGAAGGCTATCAACGAGCGTTAGCACAAAGCTTTATGATCAGTGCAGATATGGCACATGCTTATCAGCCTAATTTCCCAACTGCTTATGAGCCAGAGCATAAAGTAACGGTTAATAAAGGGCCTGTTATTAAAGTCAATGCTAATCATAGGTATAGCACTGAAAGCATTTCTGCCGCAAAATTTATCCACTGGTGTGAGGCAAGTAATATACCTTATCAAACATATTCGCACCGAACAGATATTCCTTGTGGAAGTACCATTGGTCCAATAAGCTCAGCAAAGTTAGGTATTAGATCAATTGATGTAGGAAACCCTATGTGGGCAATGCACAGTATAAGAGAAAGTGCTGGGGTTGAAGATCATTATTATATGATAAAGGTAATAAATACTTTTTTTCAGCAGAGTAGATTTACTGAAACTTTAATCTATACTTGAATTTATTATCTTCACAACATTACAAGTAGTCGAGCGAAATTAATTTAACAAAAAGAAATATAAAGAAATTCCTGATTACCCTTAAGCTTCAGCTAAGTTAAAAACAAATTGCATGAGTGCCTGTTCCTATTGCTGACGAGCTGTATGTAGGGCAAACGGATTTTGCTAATAGCCCCCTCCCTTGCTGGGTTGGAGCTCTGTCATTAAGGAGCGTGCATGGAATAACTTCCCGAAATTATAACGTAGGATTTTTGTTTCAGATGGAATGATCTCATGAGGCGCATAGCTGGCTACGCAACGAATGAGACCATTCCATCTGGAGCAAAAAGACAAGTTAGAAATCGGGAAGTTGTTTCATGCACGTTCCTAAGTTAAGCAATAAATGGTATTTTGTAGGAGCGGCTTTAGCCGCGACATCGCGGCTAAAGCCGCTCCTACTCAGGAACAAATTTTTAAAAAAAACACAGAGTGCACTGAGTTTTTTGATCACTAACTGCTGTGTTTTCAGTGTTCTTTATGTTAAAAATATTATCTCATAAGTGTTTTTCTATTTGTCAATGCACCGTATAAATGTATCTTTAGGGGAAATAATGAAATCAATTGGTAACATGCAGTTTATAAATAAATATGTAGTTTTTGTAAGGTAAAATTTTTTTTAATGAGGTTATTCTTTTTTATCTTAAGTACTTTATTTTTTAGTCAGTCAATTGCTGGAGAGAATAGTATTGAATATAAAATTAAAGCAGGCTATCTTTATAACTTTACTAAATTTATTACCTGGCCTGAAAATAAATTAGGAACATTTAATTTATGTATTCTAGGTAAAGATCCCTTTGGAGCTATTTTAAACCCCATTGAAAAAAGGTCTGTCAAGGGAAAACCCATTCGACTTATTCGAATTCAGAAAATATCTGAAGCCAAATACTGTCATATCATCTATACAGCAGAACCTTCACAGGCTGGTATATTAATATCAGGTGCTTTAACCATTGATTCTTTCCCTCTCAAACTAACAGTCGGAGAATCAAAGCAATTTACTTATCAAGGAGGAATGATTTCATTTTTTAAGCAAGAGGGAAAGATACGTTTACATATTAACTTACAGAGATTGAGAGAAAGTGGCTTGGAGGTTAGTGCAAAACTTTTAGAAGTGGCAGATGTTTATGAAGGAGGTGAGCATGATTAAACCTTTGCAAAACCTTTCGATTCAAAAGAAACTGCTGTCAATCCTACTTTTTTCCAGTATATCTGGTTTAATTATTGCGGCTTTTTTATTGCTTACCTTTGAAGCCTTAGATTTTAAGAAAAATGCACAAAATGAGTTGTATACAATGGCTCAGTTAATTGCAAATAGAAGTACGGCTGCTTTATCTTTTGATGATCAAAAATTAGCTAAAGAAAATTTATCAGCCCTAGAAAAAGTAACAACTGTTCAGTCAGCTTGTATTTATGACAGTCAAGGAAAGATATTTAGTAATTTTAAGGCTTCAAGTTACCAAGGTAAACTTTGTCCTCAGCAATATATTGGCCAACAGACTTATTTTGACCATACAAAATTGTACATTTATAAATTAGTCGAGTTAGATACTGAAAAGTTAGGTGTGGTTTATATCCAGGCCGATATAGAAAAAAAATTCCTACGAAAAATGCAATCCATTACTTTGCTTTTTGTTGGGCTCTTTGTGGCGACTGTTGTTACTTTTTTATTAACAACACCTTTGTTGCTTGTTATTACGCGACCACTTAATAAATTATTAGCGACTGTACACAAAATTACGCATAAGCAAGATTTTTCACTGCGCGCATTAAAGCAGGGGGACGATGAAGTAGGAGAATTAGTCGATGCTTTTAATGCGATGGTTGATACTGTAGAGCACCAAAATACGGAGCTAACAGTTGCTAAAAATCATTATCGAGCTCTTTATGATGATAATCCAACAATGGTTTTTCATTTGAGTATAGATGGCATGATTGTCTCAGTGAATAGTTTTGGTGCTCAGCAGTTGGACTTAAGTAGTGAAGAGCTGCAAGGTCGGTCAATTTATGACTTTGTACATCCAGAAGATCAATTACTTGCAAAAATGCTGTTTGATTTGTGTTTAGCATCACCACATAAAATACATAAACAAGAGCTTAGAAAGGTTTGTCGTGATGGAAGAGTTATTTGGGTTAGAGAAACAGCTCGCATTATCAATAATGAAAACCAACAAATTGATTTTTTACTGGTTTGTGAGGATGTGACAGAAACCAAGCTATTAGCAGAAAAAATTGTCTACCAGGCAAGTCATGATGCTTTAACTGATTTGGTTAACAGAGTTGAGTTTGATGGAGTTGTTCAAAAATCGGTACAACAGGCAAATGATAATAGAACTCATCATGCGCTTTGTTATTTAGATTTGGATCAATTTAAGGTTGTTAATGATACCAGTGGTCATATGGCTGGAGACGAACTATTAAGACAACTCGGTGATATTTTAAAGAAACAAATCAGAAAAGAAGATACCTTGGCGCGTTTAGGGGGAGATGAGTTTGGTATTTTGATGAATAACTGCTCACTGGAAGAGGCTTGTCACGCTTGTGAAAAGCTTAGGAATATAATTAGAGACTTTCAATTTGCCTGGGAAGATAGAAGTTTTTCTGTAGGTGTCAGTATCGGTATTTCATCGATTAACTATAGTACGGGAAATGCTGGTGATGCTTTAAAAGAAGCGGATGCCGCTTGTTATGCAGCAAAAGAAAAAGGCCGGAATCGGGTTCATGTTTTTAGACCTGATGATGAGGAGCTCGCTTTACGTCAGGGTGAAATGCGATGGGTAGAGAAAATTCAACATGGCCTTGATGAAAACCGGTTTGTTTTATATGGTCAACTGATTGTTCCTATTGCGGAGCATAGTCAAGAAGGTTTGCATTTTGAAACCCTAGTTCGGTTTTTAGATGAGCAAGGCAATATTATTCCGCCAGGTGCTTTTTTGCCTGCAGCTGAACGCTATAATTTAGCTACTCACCTGGATAAATGGGTTATCTCACACTTATTTGAGTGGTTAGCTAATCATCAAGATTGTTTGGATAAACTAGGAGTGTGTTCAGTTAATCTATCTGGACTATCATTATCGGATGAAAGTATGTTGAGCTTTATTAATGATATGTTTAAACAATATGCTATTCCTACCGAAAAAATTTGTTTTGAAATTACAGAAACAGCGGCAATTTCCAGTTTAAATAGTGCCACAAAATTTATTCAGCAGTTAAAAGAAAAGGGTTGTTATTTTTCCTTGGATGATTTTGGTAGTGGCCTTTCTTCTTTTGCCTATTTAAAAAATTTACCCGTTGATTATTTAAAAATTGATGGCTTATTTGTTAAAGATATTCTTGAGGATAAAGTTGATTTAGCCATGGTTAAGTCAATTAATGAAGTAGGGCATGTTATGGGCAAAAAGACCATTGCAGAGTTTGTTGAGAATAAGGAGATTTTTGATCTACTTAATAAATTGGGTGTGGATTATGCTCAAGGTTATGGCATTGCAAAACCCGTACCTTTGGATGAATTGTTATGAAATATTTAAACAACTGTTTTAACAAAAAACATTCTATTCAAATAGCAGTATTTTTTAATCTGTTTCTATTGATCCATAGTCACTTTTTGATGGCTGAAGAAATGGATGATTATTTCTCTATGTCTCCTGAGCAGCTAGCGAATATATCTGTAACCATCGCATCAGGTACGGCAAAACCCGTTTACCAGTCTGCATCTGTTACATCAGTGATCACCGCAAAGCAAATTAAAAGCATGGGAGCGACAGAGCTATCACAGGTACTAGAAACCGTGCCTGGCTTGCATGTCAGTATTCAGGCGGTCACTAATGATGCCGTTTACACTATGAGAGGTATGCAAAATGGGATTAATAATCAAGTCTTAGTGTTGTTAAATGGAACGCGTTATTCCGTACCTTATAAAGGTAGTTTTATGCAGGGCATGCAACTGCCTGTAGAAGCCATTCAACAAATCGAAGTCATTAGAGGGCCAGGGTCGGCGTTATACGGAGCTGATGCTTTTGCAGGGGTCATTAATATTGTGACTAAAAAAGCCAAAGATATTGCAGGGACTGAAGTAGGGATTCGTGGTGGCTCATGGGATACTCAAAGTGTCTGGGGCTTACATAGCGGTCATGGCTTTGGTTGGGATGTGGCAGCGACTTTACAATATGCGCATAATAATAATGATGGCGATCGAATTATTAGTAGTGATGCACAATCACAATTCGATAAACAACTTGGTACCAGTGCTTCGTTAGCGCCTAATGAAATGCAAACCAAAGCTGAAAGATGGGATGCGCACTTAAATTTACAGCGTAAGTACTGGGATGTAAATTTTTGGGCTTTTAATGAAGTAGATGGTGGTTTAAGAGCTGGAACGGCAGGAGCTTTGGATACTAAAGGGCGAGTTAATGGTGAAAATTATTTAACAGATTTACGCTTTTCTTCTGAGGATTTGATCGAAAATTGGGAATTGTTAGCACATGCCAGTTATTTATATACTAATGTAGACTCTGACTTACATCTTTTTCCTGATGGTAGCAAACTGCCTATAGACGCTTCTGGTAATGTTAATCCGAATAGTATTTTTGGAACGCCTTTTACTTTATTTCCTGATGGAATGCTTGCTCAGATAGAGATTCAAAATCAAGTGTTTTCTTTTGAAATGGGTTCTATTTATAAAGGGTTTAACGACCATTTATTACGAGTAAGCTCAGAGTTTAGGTATGAACAGCTACATACCAAGGAGCGGCGAAATTTTGGCGCGAGTATACTAAATGGAACAGAGACGACTGTTGATGGAACGCTTACTGATGTAACCGGAACACAATTTATTTTTATGCCTAATTCCTACCGCACGATTTGGTCTGTGGTTTTACAAGATGAATGGCAAATTGCTTCAGACTGGCAACTAACGGCTGGCGTTCGCTTTGATAATTATTCTGATTTTGGTAGTACTTTTAATCCACGCGTTGCTTTACTCTGGGAAATTAATCAACAATTAAGTGCTAAAGTTTTATACGGTCAGGCCTTTAGAGCACCTAGCTTTTTAGAACAAAAACAACAAAATAGTGCGTTATTTAATGGTAACCCTAACCTGAAACCTGAAACGATAGAAACAATAGAACTAGCATTTGATTATCGGCCTATAAGCAATTTAAGGTTTGCAAGTAACTTTTATTATTATGACATTAAGGATTTGATCACTCAGAAAACTGCTGTGCTAACTGCTGACAATACTAAAGGTCAGACCGCCTATGGAACTGAGTTTGAATGGGATTGGAAGCTTAATGAACAATGGGATTTAAAAGGTAATTATGCCTGGCAATATGCGACAGATAAACAAACCAGGCGACGAATCGCTAATGTGCCGGAACATCAAGTTTATGTGGCAGCAACCTGGAATTTCTTACCAAAATGGCAGTTACAAACACAATTAAACTGGATTGGGCACAGACTTAGCTCTAAAACAAGCACTAATAATCAATTAAAAGATTATGAAACAGTAGATGTAACACTGAATAGCAAACGGTATTTTGATAGGATTGATTTTTCAGCTTCCGTACATAATATTTTTGATGCACAAGGTAAAGAAGCTGCTGTTAATAGTTATAAAGACAATTTACCCATAGCAAGTCGTAGTTTTTATCTGCAAACAACAATCCATTTTTGAAAAATATATTACCGTATGGTGGTAAGCTTTTTTTAATAAAACGGTTTTACCAGCAAGCCGAAGCAGATCAACTTTTTACCGTTTTATTACAAGATTTGGCCTGGCAACAAGAAAAAATATTTCTTTATGGCCGGTGGATTAGAGTCCCAAGGTTAATGTGTTGGTATGGTGATAACAATGCACAATATAAGTATTCAGGTGTTAATCATCAGCCTCTAACTTGGACTAAAACTTTATTGTCGATCAAACAAAAAATCGAGAAGTTTTATCCCTGTCAATTCAATAGTGTAATGGCAAATTTATACAGAAATGGTGATGATTCAATGGGCTGTCATGCTGATAATGAAAAAGAGTTAGGTGATAAGCCATTAATAGTATCTTTAAGTTTGGGTGAGCAAAGATTGCTAAAATTTCGCCATCAAAACAGTCAACAGGTTTTGGGTATCGTATTAAGGCATGGTGATTTGTTAATAATGGCGGGTGAAATACAGCAAAATTGGCGGCATGAGTTACCGAAAATCAAAAAGCTTATTACTGAAAGGATAAATTTAACCTTTAGGCAAGTTACTTATTAATAATAAAGTAAAGGGTCAAATCTGTTGATAAAATTATTTTAAAAACTTATCCATTATTGAGGCGTTGGCTTTAGCCAGCTCTTATACACTAAAGAATGCAGGTTAAAACCCATGCCCCCAAAGGCTGTTACTTATAAAGATATATTTGTTAAAATTACAAATTTAGCCTCCACCAAGTAGATTAAGCAGAAAAGCAAAAAGACCAGCAAGGTGGGTGGGTTATTTGTTGCGAGTTGCCTTATAAGGCTTTAAACCCAATATCAGTACGATAAAACATATTGTCCCAATGTATTTGTTGGCTTAATTTATAGGCTTTAGTTTGTGCGTCAGCCAAGTCTTCACCTAATGCACAAGCACATAAAACCCTACCTCCAGAGCTTACTATATTGCCCTCTTTTTCAGTTGTTCCTGCGTGGAAAACTTTACTATCAGCTTGTTCTTCTAATGGTAAGCCTGAAATTTTATTGCCTTTTTTATAACTATCTGGATAGCCACCAGATGCCAGTACAACACCAAGGGCGGGCCTTTTATCCCACTCGCTAGATGTGGTGTTTAAATTTTTATCTAATGCGGCTAAACATAAATCAACCAAGTCACTTTTTAAGCGCATCATAATAGGTTGTGTTTCTGGGTCACCAAAGCGGCAGTTGTATTCTAAAACTTTAATATTGCCATCTTTATTGATCATTAATCCTGCATATAAAAAACCAGTATAAGGGGCACCATCATCACGCATACCTTTGAGCGTTGGGTTGATAACTTCTTCCATTACTCTTTGATGAATTTCCGGGGTAACAATAGGTGCAGGTGAATATGCTCCCATACCTCCAGTATTAGGGCCTTTGTCTCCATTGTCACGCGCTTTATGGTCTTGAGAAGTGGCCATAGCCAGAGCATTTTCGCCATCGGCAATTACAATAAAACTAGCTTCTTCACCCGTTAAGAATTCTTCAATAACAACGCGATGACCGGCATTACCAAAACTATTGCCAGATAGCATATCTTCAACAGCCGCAATAGCCTGCTGTTCTGTTTCGGCAACAATCACACCTTTACCTGCGGCCAAGCCATCAGCTTTGACAACAATAGGAGCACCTTTAACTTTAATATAGTTTATGGCGGCTGTTGTTTCTGTAAATGTCTGGTATTCGGCAGTAGGAATTTTATACCTAGCCATAAAATCTTTACAGTAAGTTTTGGAACCTTCTAATTGAGCTGCTTTTGCTGAAGGGCCAAAACATTTTAAGCCCGCTTTTGAAAAGGCATCAACAATACCCATCACTAAAGGAACTTCAGGTCCGATAATGGTCAGAGCAATTTCTTCTTGTTGCGCAAACTTAATAAGAGCTGGAATATCTTCAACAGAAATATCGACATTTGAAATATTGTCTTCTAATGCTGTGCCTGCATTACCAGGAGCAACAAAAACGGTGCTGACAGATGATGATTGTTTAGCTTTCCAGGCAAGGGCGTGTTCACGACCACCACTGCCGACGATAAGGATTTTCATTGAGGTTCTCGTGCTTTTTAAAGTTGAGACGTAGCTTGGGTTAGATTTTTGAACGTAGTGAAAAAACGTAACCCGACATTTCAGCTAAAAATGTCGGGTTACGTTATCGCGCTGCGCTTAATAAGCTAACCCAAGCTACTGGTGATTTATTTAATGTCTAAAGTGACGCATACCCGTAAATACCATGGAAATATTATGCTCATTGGCTGCTTCAATTACTTCATTATCACGCATTGAACCACCTGGCTGGATAATTGCGGTAATCCCTGCTTCAGCAGCGGCATCAATACCATCTCTAAAAGGGAAGAAAGCGTCAGATGCCATGGCTGAGCCAGCAACGATTAAATTCTCATCAGCGGCTTTAATACCAGCAACTTTTGCCGAGTAAACTCTACTCATTTGCCCCGCACCTACGCCAATGGTTTGGCCATTTTTACAATAAACAATGGCATTGGATTTGACAAACTTAGCGACTTTCCAGGAAAATAACATATCAGCCATTTGTTGTTCTGTAGGCCGGCGTTTAGTTACAACTTTAAGGTCACCTTGAGTGATTTTTCCAAAGTCTTTATCTTGTACCAATAAGCCACTGGCAACCCGTTTAAAATCAAGTTCAGCTTTGTTGTTTTGATCCCAAATACCACACTCTAGTACACGTACATTTTTCTTTTTAGACAAAATACCTTTAGCAGTATCACCAATAACAGGTGCAATAATCACTTCAACAAATTGACGATTAATAATTTCGGCTGCTGTTTTTTCATCCAGTTCCTGGTTAAAAGCAATAATACCACCAAAAGCAGAGGTTGGATCTGTTTGAAAAGCTAAGTCATAGGCTTTAGATATATCCTCGGCTTGTGCAACACCACATGGGTTTGCATGTTTAACAATTACGCAGGTGGGGTGATCTGTAAAGGATTTAACACACTCCAAAGCGGCATCAGCATCGGCAATATTATTATAGGATAACTCTTTGCCTTGTATTTGTGTTGCTGCTGCAATAGTCCCGGCAGCGGGATTTTTCTCCGTGTAAAAAGCAGCATTTTGATGAGGGTTCTCACCATAGCGCATTGCTTGAGTATGTTGGAATTGTAGGTTTAATATTTCAGGAAACTGAACCTTATTTATTGCGCCCAGGTAAACTGAAATAGCAGTGTCATAGTTAGCGGTATGTGCAAAACTTTTTAATGCCAAGTTAAAACGTGTTTGTGCGCAAATATTTGAGTTATTAGCTATTAATTCCTCAAGGATTGCAGCATAGTCATTATGGTCAACAATAATAGAAACATCAGTATGGTTTTTTGCAGCAGCACGAATCATGGTAGGGCCACCAATATCAATATTTTCGATGGCAGTTGCCAAATCACAATCAGGGTTGGCAACAGTTTGTTCAAAAGGGTATAAATTAACGATAACCATATCAATGGGCTTTATGCCATGAGTTGACATAATTTCATCATCAATTCCACGTCGCCCTAAAATACCACCATGTATTTTAGGATGCAGGGTTTTAACTCGACCGTCCATCATTTCTGGAAACCCAGTGTAATTAGAGACTTCGGTAACAGCGACATTATTTTCAGCCAGTAACTTTGCCGTTCCCCCGGTAGAAAGTAATTCAATACCAAGTTTATCTAATTCTCGACAAAAATCGAGGATTCCTGTTTTGTCAGAAACACTAACTAGAGCGCGAGTAATTTTTTTGTTCATGAAAATCTCAAAAGGGTTAAAGGTGGGGCTTGGTTTTTAGGATAAGCCGTAAAGATCTAATTTTTTACGCAAGGTACTACGGCTTAAGCCCAGTATTTTTGATGCTTTAGTCTGGTTCTGTCCGCAATAGTCTAAGGCGGCTTCGATAAGTGGTTTCTCTACTTCACTAATAACCATGGCATGCAAACCGCTAGTATCATGACCATTAAGTTGGTCAAAATAATGTTCTACCGTTTTTTTTACATGAATTGATAGAGGAATCGGTATTTTTTTTGTGTCAATGTTAATGACTTTGCGGCTTTGATGCATTAATTCCATATCTTTCTAAACATTATAGGTAGGAAAATTCAGTATTAGAGAATGCTGAATTAACTAAGGATATTTGTTGTAAAGGGGTAATTGCTTGATAAATTTCTTTTTTAAGAGAGGCAGGGAAACCACCTAAATTATCAAAATACCAGCCAATATGCTTACGGGCTATTCTAACACCGCTTAAATCACCATAGAAGCTATATAAGTTTTCCAGATGATTATTAATAACTAATTGAATATCCTTAATGGGTGGTTTTTTATAACTTGTATTGCCGCTAAGTTGTTGTTGAATTTCTTTGAAAATCCAAGGTTTACCTTGAGCAGCTCTACCTATCATAATGGCATCTGCACCGGTATATTTTAATACCTGTTTTGCTTTTTGTGCATCAGTAATGTCGCCATTAGCAATAATAGGAAGGCTAACAGCTTGCTTTACTTGTTTTATGGTGTCGTATTCAGCTTCGCCGATAAATTTACAAGCTCGCGTTCTTCCATGAATAGTTAAGGCAGCAATACCAGATTGTTCGGCAATTTTGGCGATATTAATAGCATTTTTGTTGTTTTTATCCCAGCCAGTGCGAATTTTAAGTGTTACCGGGATATCGACAGTATTAATAATGGCATCAAGAATTTGCTTAACTAATAGTTCGTCTCTAAGTAAGGCAGATCCGGCGGCAACCGAGCAGACTTTTTTTGCTGGACAGCCCATATTGATATCAATAATTTGAGCACCGCGTTGCTGATTAAGCAGGGCTGCATCTGCCATTTGTTGAGGGTCTGTACCCAAAATTTGTACAGAACGTATCCCAGTCTCACCGCTATAATCAGTTTTGAGTAAAGTGCGTCGATGCTTTTGCAAGCTAGGGTTTGATGCGACCATTTCAGATACTGCCAGACCTGCACCAAACTGCCGACATAATTCGCGGAAGGGGCGGTCAGTAATTCCAGCCATTGGAGCCAGAATAAGTTTGTTTGGAAGAGTGTAAGGGCCTATTTGCATGAGATGATCTTTATCAAGGGCAGAGCATAATACATGAAATATTAAAAATAATCACGTTTGATTGGTTTTAGGCGAAAGACGAGTCTTCCGAATGTGCTATTGCTTTTTTTAGTCTTTCGCCCTGAGCCTTTAGTCTGCTCTACAAATCCTTATCATGCTCATCAGTGAAGATAGGGTTGCATTTATCATCAGGGTGTAGTTTTGCTGCATCTTCTGGATAAATATGCCAAAAAGACTTGTCGATAGAACCATTTTTATAATTTTCTTTTTCGCCATGTGTGAACGGACACCACCAGTTTTCTACTACTTTAACCAGGTAAGCATGCCATTCAAAAAGTGCTACACTGTATGGGCAATAGACGGTACAGTTTAAAATCCAATAAAGTTTAGATTGGGCTAAACTAAATTTAAATGAGCCATCCATAGTAATCTGGTTTTTTAGTGAATAACGGTGCGTTGCTCTATCGGGGATATAATCCCCCCATTTTTTTACATTTTTAGCACCACATAAAATCAAACTATAGTATGTCCAGTAAGCGCTTAATATGATAAAGGGGAATGTAAAAATAGGTAAATAGATAAAAATTAAACCTATGGCTCTGGATAATTTTGATGTTTTTGTATGGTTTTCACCAATCCGCACTCTATCAGCAGCGCATTGTTCACAAGCTTTCATGTTGTCTCCTCTGTTTTAGTTATTATTTTGTCTTCGTTTAGTAATTGATAAATGCTGACGCATCCAGCGCAGCAAAAATGTTTCACCCCTTCTGTAGTTTTTAAGCTAAAACCTTTGATTTCAACTGCTTGACCACAAAGAGGGCAGGGTTCTTTGATCTTATTCATATCGCTATTATAAACTGCTAGAAACTGAACAGAAATAAGTTTTTAAATATTCTGTTTCTGGTATGGCTGGATGAATAGGATGGTCAGGGCCTTGGCTTCCCGTAGCAAAAAAGCTTAAATGGCGGTCTATATGGCGTGCTGAAGAACGTAAAATCTCATGTAAATTAGCTTTACTCAAGTGGTGGGAGCAAGAGGCTGAGACCAAAACCCCATCTTTACTTAACACTTGAAGGGCTAAATTATTTAATCGACGGTAGGCTTCATAACCCGCTTTAAAATCTTTTTTGCGTTTAATTAATGCCGGTGGGTCTAAAACAATAATGTCATAGTGTTCTCTATTTTCACGAGCTTGCTTTAAAAAATCAAACACATCGCTACGCACAAAATTCACTTTATCTTGCACATTATTGAGTTTCGCACTACTTTGAGCCAAGGATAATGCTGCTTCAGAACTATCAACACAAGTAACTTCTGTTGCACCTTCCATTGCAGCTGGAATTCCCCATGCGCCAGAATAAGAAAATAAATCTAATACACGTTGATTTTTAGCCAGTTTAGCCAGTCTTGCTCTGCTATCTCTGTGATCGTAAAACCAGCCCGTTTTTTGGCCATCGATAGCATTTAAATGAAACTGAGCATTATTTTCTTCAATAATAATCGATTCAGGCAAGGAGCCATAAATAACTTCAGATTGTTGTGACAGGTTTTCTAACAGTCTTTGGCTATTGTCATTTTTTAAAATAATAGCTTCTGGAGAGAGTAACTCAACTAATGAAGTGATTAAGAATTCTTTTTGTTTTTCAATACCTGCTGTTGTAATTTGCACGGATAGCACCGAACCGAAGCGGTCGATAACAAGGCCTGGTAGCCCGTCACTTTCACCAAAAATTAAGCGGTAAAAGGGTTTGCCTGGAAATAATCGGTCTCTAAAATTTAGGGCGGTGCTTATTCTATCTTTAAAGAAAGTTGTGCCCATTTTTTGAGCAGGTTTTCTAGCAATGAGTCGAGCGCAGACTAAAGTGTTTGGGTTGATATAAGCACTGCCTAATGATTTACCCGTGCTATCTTTTATAAGCACCATATCACCTGCAGAAAAACTATCTAAGGGTGTTTTTTTGGTATCAACTTCATTACTAAATACCCAAAGATGCCCTTTGCGTAAGCGTTTGTCTTCATTTTTTTTTAAATATAGTTCTGGATGTGCCATTAGGGCTAAAAACCTTGTTTGGTTGAATTTATGGTGGTGGATTAAATTTGTGGTTTAAACAAAGATACCTTCATTAGTAACAATCTTTTTTGGCGCGCAGGTTCTAACCTGCATTCTTCATAGCAAGAGCAGGCTAAAGTCTGCACCCCAATAATGGATAAGTTTTTAAAATAGCTTTATCAACAGATTCACTCACTAGATTCACTCACTACCAAATTTATACTAGAATAAGTTATATTAACTCAAAGCGATAACCACCAATCTTACTTGATGGCTTTGCAATAAAAAGAGTTATTTTATCAGCAATATCAGGTTCAAGTTGCTTATCTGGATGTTTTGAATAATCTGTTGGATAAAAGGTTCTTTGCGCAAAAGAATATCCATTAAAATCGAGCAATGTTAGTTTAATTGCAGGTTGTTTTTGTGCAAAAATCGATTGGTTGATAAAAATTGTTTTAAATAAATAGTGATTGTTTTGAGGTTCAAAAGAGCTCTTTAAAATACTAATTTCATCAAGGTTTTGATAACCTGCTAATTGACAGTTTGTTAATTGACTACAGAGTTGCTGTAACCAAGGTCTTAATGTGGTATTTTGAGTGAGATTATAGCCTTCAAAAAAATAGATTTGAAAACTAAAAAGAGCTATTAGTAAGCTTGTTCCTAACCCCCAGTATTTGAATTGTTGCTTTTTTTTAATAGGGTTATTAAAGAAATTATCTTCTTCAATATTATTGGCTATTGAGCCTTCAGTTAATAACTCTAAAGCATCAAACATAGTTGAACATTTTTCACACTTTATCAT
>VAPL010334228.1_pt1 | contig 14712 bp, 15 predicted proteins | sample 3395061 | NCBI WGS metagenome assembly VAPL01 (sample SAMN08290444, study PRJNA428436) | hydrothermal vent metagenome | isolation source: Deep-sea hydrothermal vent chimney 2 | place: Pacific Ocean: Juan De Fuca Ridge | depth 2182 m m | reverse complement strand
ATACCACAGTTTGTATTTTCTCGAGAGATGTTTTATAAAGAGAAAATAGTTGATGAATTATTAGAAGCCAATGGAATAAATTTTATTGTTCTTGCGGGATTTATGTGGCTCATCCCAGAGCGATTTGTGAATAATTACCAACATAAAATGGTAAATATCCATCCAGCGTTATTACCAAAATATGGGGGAAAAGGGATGTACGGAAATTATGTTCACGAAGCAGTTGTTAAAAACAAAGAAAAAGAATCTGGCATTACGATTCATTGGGTAAATTCGGCTTATGATGAAGGAAATATAATATTCCAAACCAGCTGTGCAATAGTTGAATCAGATACGGCTGATGATGTGGCAACCAAAATCCATAAACTAGAACATCAACATTATCCAAGGATTATCGAGAAGGCAATTTTGGCGAATAATTAATAATTTTTTTCGGACAATTTTTTCTACCCAACTCACTTTAGGGATTTTAATACAATTTCACACTAATAATTTATCCCCAAGAATTACTGATTTGAGATAATCCATATTTATGGAACATCTTTTTAAAAAATGAATCAATTCCAGGCCTTGAAAGTCAAGTAGACTGGTTTTCAGAGTTTTTAATTTTTCACTACTTATCTCCCAAATTATTCGGGTTAAAAAAGTAACTTTGTAACTTAAAAATAATCAATAATTCCATGTCCTTAAAAAAAATAAACTCAGCATTAATTTCCGTTTATCACAAAGACAATCTTGAACCTATCCTCCAACTTCTAAATGATAATGACGTTCAGCTTTTTTCAACTGGTGGTACTCAAAAGTTTATAGAAGATGCAGGTATTCCTGTTACACCTGTTGAAGAATTGACGAGTTATCCATCCATACTTGGTGGTCGGGTAAAAACGCTTCATCCAAAAGTTTTTGGTGGTATTTTATCAAGAAGAGATCATGAAGGCGATAGAGATCAAATGAAAGAATATGAAATTCCGGCCATTGATTTAGTAATCGTAGATTTGTATCCTTTTGAAGAGACAGTAGACTCTGGAGCTGGTGAGCAAGATATCATAGAAAAAATTGACATTGGAGGTATTTCACTAATAAGAGCTGCGGCTAAAAATTTTAAGGATGTTCTCATTGTCTCTTCCATGGAGCAATACAAAGATGTTGAAGCCATTCTTGGCAGCCAAAATTGTGAGACAAATATTGATCAAAGAAAATTATATGCTGCCAAGGCATTTGATATATCATCACATTATGATACTGCAATTTTTAATTATGTTAATAGAGATGATCAGGTCAAAAGTTTAAAAATAAGTTCCCGCCAAAGTAAAGTACTAAGGTATGGTGAAAACCCTCATCAGCAAGGTGTGTATTATGGAGATCTTAATGAAATATTTGATCAGATTCACGGTAAAGAATTATCGTATAATAATTTAGTAGATGTTGATGCCGCTGTTTGCTTGATAGAAGAGTTTGGAGATGAGACAGCATTTGCCATTTTGAAACATACAAATGCTTGCGGATGTGCCACTGGCAGTTCAGTCAAAGAGGCATATTTAAAATCATTTGAAGCAGATAAGATTTCTGCATTTGGAGGGGTGCTGATTACAAATAAAACTGTTGATGCGGATGCTGCTGAAGAACTTCACAAATTATTTTTTGAAATAATTTCAGCGCCAAATTATACAGAAGAAGCATTAGATATTCTAAAACAAAAAAAGAATAGAATTCTATTGGTAAAGAAGGCCGACCTTAGTACGAAAAAACAAACCAAAAGCATACTTAACGGAATCATCGAACAAGACAGGGATATGGTTACAGATACAAAAGAAAAATTTGAAGGCGTTACTTCTCGCTCAACAACTGATGAAGAAAATGCCGCACTTGCATTTGCATCGAAAATATGTAAGCACACAAAATCTAACACAATTGTACTGGCAAAGGACGGAATGTTAATTGCAAGTGGAGTGGGGCAAACTTCTAGAGTTGACGCACTGAATCAAGCTATAAAAAAGGCTGATACATTTGGCCTATCGCTGCAAGGAGCAGTAATGGCTTCTGATGCATTTTTTCCATTTCCTGATTGTGTAGAAATTGCAGATGGTGTAGGTATAAAAGCGATTATCCAACCCGGCGGATCAATAAGAGACAAAGACTCTATTGCCTATTGCGATAAGCATGATATGGCAATGGTATTTACCGGCGTCAGACATTTTAAACACTAATAATTAAGAAGTAAGATTAAAGTGTTTTTTAAACATATAATTATGTTTCAGATTACTAACTTCCGACCCCGTTTAATTTAAAACTTTCACATGGGCATATTTGACTTTTTTACTAGTGATATTGCTATTGATCTTGGTACAGCCAACACGCTAATTATTCATAAAGATAAGATTGTGGTTGATGAACCTTCCATCATTGCAATAGATAAAAATACCAACAAGGTTTTGGCCATTGGCACGCAAGCGATGCAAATGCATGAAAAAACCCATGATAATATCAAGACGATCCGACCATTGAAGGATGGAGTAATTGCTGATTTTCATGCTGCAGAGCATATGATACGTGGCATGATCAAAATGATTGACAACAATAAAAGATGGTTGCCCACTTCGCATCGGATGATAATTTGTATTCCATCAGGAATTACCGAAGTGGAAAAAAGAGCTGTTCGAGATTCGGCAGAACATGCCGGTGCCAAAGAAGTATATATGATCCATGAGCCTATTGCAGCAGCACTGGGAATTGGTATAGATATCGATCAGCCGGTTGGGTCAATGGTTGTAGATATTGGAGGAGGGACTACCGAGATAGCGATAATTGCTTTATCGGGTATCGTTTGCAATCAATCTATAAGAGTAGCTGGTGACACCTTCAACAAAGATATTCTGGATTATATGAGGCGTCAGCATAATTTACTAATTGGCGAGCGTTCTGCTGAAAAGATTAAAATCGAAGTTGGTTCAGCACTTACTGAGTTGGACGATCCACCTGATGATTATGAAATCAGGGGAAGAGATCTTATGACGGGCATCCCAAAAATTATAAAAATATCTTATTCGGAAATCGCTTTTGCAATTGATAAATCAGTCTCAAAAATTGAAGAGTCAGTACTAAAAGCATTGGAAATTTCCCCTCCGGAATTGAGCGCGGATATTTATGACAATGGAATTCACTTGACTGGAGGCGGGGCACTGCTAAGAGGGCTTGACAAAAGGCTGGCACTTAAAACAAAATTACCTTTGCATATCGCAGAAGATCCATTGAGAGCTGTAGTTAGAGGGACTGGTTCAGCACTTAAAAATATAAATAAGTTGAAGCCTGTGTTGATGACGTAAACAGCACATGTATAGATTACTACAATTAATACATAGTTATCGGGCATTTCTATTACTTTTTACTATCGAAGTAGTGTGTTTATGGTTGTTGGTAAAAAATAATCCTTATCATAGTGCTTCTTATTTTCATACGAGCCAATCATTAGTTGGCAATATTTATAAAAAAAGAGCAAATATTTCCCAGTATTTTAGTCTTCCGGATATCAATGAGGGATTGGCAAATGACAATGCTCGATTGAGAGCATTATTATCTAAAAGCCAAGTTCCTATTATTGTAGAATCGAAACTTGATTCTACAATAAATAGTCGCATTGGTTACGAGTACAAATATCTTTCTGCCAAAGTAATAAATAATTCCACCAGTTTTATGCACAATTTTCTCACCATAAATAAAGGAACGGCAAATGGCGTAGAGGCTGGTATGGGTGTAGTAAGTGCACTTGGTATTGTAGGGAAAGTGATGTCTGTATCAGAAAATTTTGCAACTGTTTCTTCACTTTTAAATACTGATGTATTTGTTTCGGCTTACATAAATAGCAATAATACTTTTGGTAGTATCAATTGGGATGGTAGGGATAATATGAAATCGAAATTACTTTTTGTACCTCGGCATATAGCCTTGCAAAAAGGAGATACTATTGTTACCTCCGGATATAATTCAATATTTCCAAGAGACATTACCATAGGTTTTATAGATAATTTTTTTTTGGTAGAAAATGCTTCCTTTTTTAATATTGATATAAACCTGTCAAATGATTTTTCGAATTTGGCTTATGTATATGTAATTAAAAATCCTTTGAAGGACGAAAAAATAATTTTAGAAAATGAAGTAAAACAAGAAAATGAGTAGCCGACACTACATATTGCTCATGGTTTCATTTTTTCTTTATGTACTTTTTCAAGTATTGTTATTAAAAAACTTTATACTTTTTGACACTTCGTTTTGCTTTTTATATGTAGCATTTATCTTAATGCTTCCTGTTGAGATCGGTCCTGTCGTTTTGATATTGGTTGCATTTGTTACCGGATTGAGTGTAGATGTATTTTATGATAGTTTGGGTGTTAATGCAGCGGCAAGTGTGTTTATAGCTTTTTTAAGACCTTATTGGCTAAATATTGTAACACCAAGAAGTGGGTACGAAGAAATCGTAATACCTAACTTGAGAATTATGGGTTTTGGTTGGTTCTTCACTTATTCGCTTCCATTAATTTTTATTCACCATTTTATTTTATTTTTCTTGGAAGCAGGTGGGTTTAATCTGTTCTTCTTAAATCTGTCAAAGATTTTTTTTAGCACGATACTTACATTTTTCGTCGTTGTCTTAACGCAGTATTTGTTTTATAAGAAGGCAACCTGATCGTGGAGGATAATAGAAAATACATCATTCAATTTGTCTTTATACTAGTTGGCATTATCTATTGTATAAAATTATTTCAAATTCAGTTTTTGGATGATACTTATGGACCTGCTGCGGAAGATAACATTCTAAGAAAAATTCGTGATTATTCTTATCGGGGTGTAATATATGACCGCAATGGAGAATTGCTTGTTCATAACGATCCGGTATTTGATTTGATGGTTATACCTAAGGAAGCGTATGTAAAAGATACTATCAAATTTTGTGAATTGTTGGATATTTCAAAGGTGCAATTCATAGAAAAAATGAAAGTAGCAATAGACTATGACGTGTTTCAGCCTTCAGTTTTTATGAAAATGCTTTCATTAGAAGATTTTGCGAAGTTTGAAGATTTTCTTGTTGATTTCCCAGGCTACTACCCACAAGTTCGTTCATTACGCGGTTATCAACATCATAATCTGGCAAATGCATTGGGATATGTGGGTGAAATCAGTAAGCGAATGCTGAAGCAAGATACTACAGCTTCATACAAGCAGCGAGATTATATTGGAATTAGTGGTATTGAACTTGGTTATGAAAGGGAGCTAAAAGGTAAGAACGGTGTAAAGTACAAAATGGTGAATGTACGTGGTGTTGTGAAGGGAGATTTTAAAAATGGTAAAAGAGATACCGCATCTATCCCTGGAGCTAACCTAACTGCAACGATTGATCTGGAATTACAGCAATATGGAGAATGGCTAATGGAGGGGTTAGCTGGAGGAGCTGTTGCTATTGAGCCAAAAACCGGTGAGATACTTAGTATCATTTCCAGCCCATCCTATAGCCCTGGGTTTCTGAGTGGCAGAATGTTCAGCAACAATTTTAATGAGCTTACCATGGATTCTCTCAAACCTCTATTTAACAGAGCCATAATGTCAGTTTATCCACCAGGATCGACCTTTAAACCACTTCAAGCCCTCATTGCGCTACAGGAAGGAGTGATCTCACCAACAGAACAGATTTACTGTAGTGGTGCGCTGGTAGGTGATCACGCTCCTGCCGGTTATTACGATGTTTTTAAGGCAATCAAAAAGTCTTCAAACAACTATTTTTATATTGTTTTTAAAAGAATAATTAATCAAGGACATTCAGAAAATACATTTATTGATTCCAGGATGGGGCTAGAGGTGTGGGATAAATATTTGAATAGATTTGGGCTAGGCAAGACCTTGGGAATAGACATCCCTAATGAAAAAGGAGGCCAAATCCCCTCACCCAAATTATACAATAGAATTTATGGAGAAAATAGATGGAAATGGTCAACAATAAATTCTATCAGTATTGGTCAGGGTGAAATATTGATAAGTCCGCTGCAAATGGCAAACTATTCTGCCGCCATTGCGAACAGAGGATATTTTTATACTCCACATATTATCAAAGGAATTGGGAAAGATAACAAACCAAGACCTGAGTATCTCGAAAAACATTATGTTGGCATAGATACTGCTCATTTTAGAACTGTAATCGATGCCATGGAATCTGTTGTAAATAATGGGACAGGGTTAAGGGCGCAAATTCCAGGAATTAAAGTTTGCGGCAAGACAGGAACTTCACAAAATCCACATGGGGAAGACCATTCTGTATTTATTGCCTTCGCACCAAAAGATGATCCTAAAATTGCTATTTCTGTCTATGTACAAAATGCTGGTCAGGGAGCCAGGGCGGCGGCGGGAATTGCAGGACTCATGATGGAGAGATATTTAACTCATGAGACAAAGAAAATCTGGATTGAAGATTATGTAAAAAAGGGACATTTTATCTATTGAGACAGGAAGGAACCATAGTAAACAAAATTGACTGGGTCGTCATAGTGCTCTACTTCACTTTGGTGTTAATGGGTTGGCTCAATATTTATGCAGCAGTTTATGACGAAGAAGTGCAAAAAAATATATTTAGCTTATCGTTAAATTCCGGGAAACAACTTATTTGGATTGGCACAAGCATACTCATCATTATTGTTATCATGACAGTTGACTTCCGATTTTATGACTCCTTTTCCTATATCATTTATGGAATTGTAATTTTCCTTTTGGTTTTTGTCCTCTTTGCTGGGACAAAAGTTTCAGGGTCTACAAGTTGGTTTTCTGTTGCAGGTTTCCGAGTGCAACCTTCGGAGTTTTCAAAATTTGCCACCGCATTGGCCCTGGCCAAATATATGAGTAAGGTAAATTATAAACTGTCAAAATTCAATGACCTATTTGTAACCGCATGTCTTATAGCTTTACCACCAATTTTAATTATTATCCAGGGAGATACAGGTACTGCATTGGTATTTGGAGCATTTGTTATTGTGCTGTACAGAGAAGGGCTTAACCCTACTATTATCGTAATAGGTCTCATAGCCATATTCCTATTTGTACTTACTCTTATATTCCATCAGACTACATTGATAATTTCAATACTTATTGTGGGAGTTATTATAATTCTCATTGGTAAAAAGAACTTGAAGAGAGTATTAACGATTGTGGCAGGAATGATGATTGTTATTTCTGTGGTATGGAGTGTTGACTATTTTGTAAATGATATACTAAAACCACATCAGCAAAATAGAATAAAAGCTTTGATCAATCCTGAGGCTGATCCACTGGGGTATGGATGGAATGTAACACAATCAAAAATCGCTATTGGATCTGGAGGGTTGTTAGGCAAAGGATTTTTACAAGGCACCCAAACTAAATATGATTTCGTGCCGGAACAAAGTACAGATTTCATTTTTTGTACTTTAGGAGAAGAACAAGGTTGGATAGGTACTTCCTTGGTGATTTTCCTATTTATTTTTCTCTTGATCCGAATTGTAAATATTGCCGAAAGACAAAAAGAAACATTTGCTCGTGTCTATGGATATTCTGTGGCTTCCATTCTATTTATACATTTTTTAGTTAATGTAGGGATGACAATCGGATTATTTCCTGTTATCGGAATTCCACTGCCACTCTTTTCATATGGAGGATCTTCTCTATGGTCTTTTACGATTTTGATTTTTATCCTATTAAAAATCGATGCACACCGGATGCAGGTATTAGTAAGATAAAACCTCCTTAATAATATCTAGGTATCTGATTTTGTTAAATTATATGAAAAACCCAGTAATACCTCAAATGAAAATATTCCTCGAATGTGATTATTTTAACACAGTTAGTATCTCGGGTTTGTCGGTAGTAACAAGAACAGTATGTTCAAATTGCGCCACATCACTGTTGTTATGGGTAGTAAGGTTCCATTCACCATCTTTTGCAGTCGCACGTATGGCACAAGTAGAAACATATGGTTCCCAAGCGATCACCATTCCTTCTTTTAGAACAATCTTCTCATCAGGGTCAAAATAGTTGAAAATATTTGCAGGGTAGGCGTGCAAACTTTTTCCTACACCATGGCTGCATAAATTTTTTATAATTGTAAAATCATTTGCCCGAACATATGTTTCGATGGCTTTGGCAATGGTATTTATAGGAGTACCCGCTACCGAGAGATTTACTGCTTTAAGGGTTGCTTTTTTTGCACAATCAAGAAGGTTGTTTGTTTCATGAAAAGAGCTCCCAATAATTACTGTAAACGCCACATCCCCAAAATATCCATTATGCTCAACAGATACATCAATATTCACTCTATCTCCGCAACGAATTATTCTTTTATTGGGTATTCCATGAGCAATTATCTCATTTACACTTATACATGTATGCCCTGGAAATCCTTCAAGTTTTGGTGCTGAGTTTGCGTTAAGGAGGTCGAAGTATTTTCCTGCGACATTATCTAGATGCTCACTGGTAATTCCTGGCCTAAGTTTATTGATCATTTCCCAAAGAACCTTTGCTGCGATTTGACCTGACTTTCGCAGTCCTTCTATATCCTTTTCACTATTTAGTGCGGTAGATTGTATAGTCAAATTTTATTGCTACAATGAAATTAACAAATATATAAATGGAGATAGTTACCCCTCCATTAACAGACAAATTCAAGTCAATATTGTTTTGTTTTATTTGACTTTTTTGGGAAGCCTTCCAGACTTTCTTAAAGCTTCATGTACAATCCATTCTATTTGCCCATTAGAGCTTCTGAATTCATCGGCAGCCCACTTTTCGATAGCTTGCAATACTTCTGAGTCCATCCTCAATACAAAAGGCTTCTTTTTGGCCATTATTAATAAATATTCTTTTCAATTTTCTGGGGCAAAATGACATTACTCTGTGGACCACTTATGGAAATCGACTTCCTTTCCTGCTGGCAAATTTCGTTGAGTCGTTTCTCAAATTTCTTAGTTGACTCGATAGTTTTTTGATTAAATAATTTATACTCTTCCATATTTTATTGATGAAGTGTTCCTGCATTTATTACGGGTTGAGCATCTCTGTCGCCACACAAAACAACCATTAGGTTACTGACCATTGATGCTTTTCTTTCTTCATCAAGTTCGATTATATTTTTTGATGAAAGTTTCTCTAAAGCTGTTTCGACCATTCCTACTGCTCCTTCTACTATTTTGAATCTTGCAGCCACAATCGCAGTTGCTTGTTGGCGTCTGAGCATGGCCTGTGCAATTTCCGGGGCATAGGCGAGGTAACCAATTCGGGCTTCCATTACATGAATCCCAGCAATATTCAGACGCTCTTCTAGCTCTCTTTCCAATGCATCATTTACTTCATGTAAGCCAGATCTTAGAGTCACTTCAGTTTGCATGTCATCAAAATTATCATATGGATAAGAACCCGACATCTTTCGGACCGCAGCATCGGTTTGTACTTTTACAAATTGGGCATAATTATCTACCTCCCAGGCAGCCTTGTATGTATCCTTAACTTGCCATACAAGTATTACACTAATCATTATGGGGTTACCCACTTTATCATTTACTTTCACACGCTCACTATCAAAATTTCTTGCTCTTAGAGATATGGACTTATAATTATAGAAAGGATTGATCCAAAAAAAACCATTCTCCTTGACAGTCCCTTTATAAGCTCCAAATAGCGCCATGACTTTGGAGTGATTTGGGTAAATGATAAAGAAGCCTTTAAGAATAATAAGAAAGATAAATATAAAGATCAATGCAAAAGGGTTTTTTAGTGCAATTAGTCCAAATAATGCAACACTTAACAGGATTAGCTCTATGAGTATAACCGGATACCCGCTTTTGGGTTTAATTAGGTTTTCTTTTTTCATGTTATTAAATTTATAATGATATTAAAATGATATCACTTTATTTAAACGAAATCGTGTCTGAAATGTTTCGATATCTGAGGCAAACAAACGTAGATCCTTTTGCCTACTGAAAATAATTACCGCCCTTGTTGCGGTATCTGTTTGCTGTTTGCAATGATCTACTGCTAAAATTTTTGTAAAAAACCTTGACTTTTATAATTCCATTCTTCACATTTGCACTGTACTATTACAATAATACAGTATAACACCAATAAAATGATTACCGTAAATGAATTGAGTTTTGCATACCCCAAACAGCAGGAGCTTTTCGATAAGCTATCTTTGAGGCTGAGCCCGGGAAGCATAACCGGCCTTCTCGGAACCAACGGCTCAGGCAAAACAACCTTGTTGAAATTATTATCGGGACTTTTGGCCACTACAAATGGAACCATCAAGGTGAATGATTTCAATTCGTTCGACAGAAATGTAGATTTGCTGAAGGAAATATATTTCTTGCCGGAAGAGTTTATTCTCCCCCCGATTAAGATTTTGAGCTATGTAAAAGCTTATAGTGGATTCTATCCAAAATTCAGCTCTGAAAAATTCAAAACAATTCTGGAAGACTTTGACTTATCAGGTAGTGCAAAACTTCATAAACTCTCTCATGGGCAGAAAAAGAAGTTTTTAGTTTCCTTTGCTTTGGCCACCAATTGTTCGCTCATGATTTTTGACGAGCCAACCAATGGTCTGGATATTCCTTCAAAATCATTGTTCCGAAAAATACTTGCAGGTTCTATTGAAGACAATCAATTGGTGATCATCTCTACACATCAGGTAAAAGACGTCGAAAACCTAATCGACAATATAGTTGTTCTTAAAGATGGCAAAGTTGTTTTTCACGAAAGCACATCAACCATCTCCGAAAAACTGACATTTAACTCGGGTAGAGATATCGATGAAAAATCAGCCATTTATTCAGAAGCTGTTCCTGGCGGTTATAAATCAATTACCAGGCAAACCAACGGACATCCATCTGATATTGATATCGAACTCCTTTTCAACGCAATCAACTCAGGAACAAAAATATTTACTGACCATGAAATCGGTATAGCCAGAGCAAAACAGAGATAACCAATGGAATGATTTATTTCCCCGGTAAATGGCAAACTTTAAAAATACAAAATGATGAATATTAATAAAAACATAAGCTCACATAGGATGCTATTGCTTTACAGGCAGTATATAAACCTTCACCTCAAACAAACCCTGATTATTTTTGGGGCTACTGTCGTGGCTATAGCCGTCTTTCACTCCTATATGCATCTTATAAATTTAAGACACTTAAAATATACTTTCAATACCAATTATCATCTACCTGTATTTCTGTTTGCTTTTTTTGGGGGATGCCTTATCTGGTGTGGTATGGCATTTCCAGGGCTTCGATCCCAAGGAAAAAGAATGGATTTTTTGATGACGCCCGCTTCATCGTTTGAGAAATATTTGTTTGAATTTATCAATCGAATTTTGCTCTACCTGATTCTCTTTCCAATCATCTATTGGTCAGTTACAAACCTGGTAAGTGGAATTTTTCATTCCTACAATCTGGAGTATATCAATTATAAGTTTTCCTTTGGTGACCTTATTAATTCAAATTGGAGTAAGCGGGAATTGGCCCTGGCCATGAGTCTTGGATTATTAATGTTTACACTTCCATTTACGGGGGCAACATATTTTCAAAAATTGTCTTTACTAAAAATGATGCTCATCGTTCCTCTATTTATGGGGATCTATTTTGGAATAGGCTATTTGTTGGTGAAAGGACTTCATATACAAGACTACAGGCTTGTCAATAACAGGGTATTATTTATGTATGGCCCAGAAGAGGGGAAGCTGGCCGGGATATGGGCAGCAGTCGTTGGCAACCTTGCGATATTGACGATAGGTTATTTTAAAATAAAAGAGAAAGAGGTGTAGTATGGAATTCAAAAACAACAAAGGTATCGCGCTTCAAATCGCTGACAATATATCGGAAAGAATTCTAAACGGCACAATCGCCCTTGAGGAGAAAATTCCTTCCGTCAGAGAATTGGCAGCAGAAATGGGTGTAAATCCCAATACTATTGTGCGGAGTTATGCAGAGTTGCAATCGAAAAATATTATTTCTAACCAAAGAGGTATAGGATATTTTGTTACAAAAAACGCACGTAATATAATACAAGAATGGAGAAGACAAGACTTTTATACAATTGAATTGCCAGAGTTTGTCCATCACATGAAGATTTTGGGTGTCAGCTACTCCGATCTTGAAACTCCCATATCTAAACTTTTAAATAAACTGAACAATGAAAACAAGTAGTAAAATATTAATTGGGTTGCTCTCCACTATCCTTATTGTGATAGTAGTCTTTTTGCTTGATATCAGGTTTTTTGGTGAGCACAGAAGTTCACAGACAGATAATTATAAAACGACAGATATCGCAATTAGTAATTTTAAGCATTTGCTGGTCGATCAATTCAAATTTTTGAAAATTGCTAAGTCAGACAGTAATTATATTCAATTTGTGGTATTCAACGATACGACGATTGTCAACTTCGAATATGCTATAGAAAATGATACTTTGAAAATCAACGGAGAGTTATTACCTTCATTTTCAGGCTATACGCTTTTTACAAATTCTGAGATTGAGAGCATAGTTGTATTAAATTCTCAAATAAATTTTTCCGGCCTAAACCAGAATAATATTCGCATCAACTTAACAGACGGTAAAATAAATAGTCATGGAAATTCCATAAAATCTTATTTCAAAAATGCCTCCATCTCTTTGTTAAATTCAAGATTAATTTTTAATAATATAAAAGTAGATACCATAGAGCTGACCATGGAAAACTCGAACGCCGAATTTGGTAAAGATATTAATAGTTTAAATGCATCTGTCGATTCTCAATCGGAACTAATTTTAAAATATGTATCAAAACTTGAATTGGTAAGAGATAAAAAAAGCAAGGTGTATATGAGGTAGGTTAATTAAGAATTGACTATTCAAAAATAAATAATATGATGAAACCGGTATTGCCGGAGTAAAATAAGGACACTCAAGGGAATGATAATATTTTCTTGCCACTTGAAAATCTAAAAATGTAAACGGATGAAAAATATATTTTTAATAGGAAGGCCATTTATACTTTCTTTTACTATCAATAATTCTTCTGGATTAACCAATTTTGAAATAATTTGACATGATACTAAAATCAAGAAATATAAGGAAATAGGTCGAAAACCAGAATTTAATTGCGTTGGTCGCTACTCTGATTCCGTGGAAAGTAAGGATTATGCTGTTGGAATTTTAATATCTTCTAAGTGGGTTTTGACCGCATCACATTTTGTACAAGATTTATCTGTTTGGAAGTTTGGAGATAATTTTTACAGCACTAAGAAAATAATTAAACCTCCTGCACTGAAACCAAATGCTGAAGAAACTCAATGAAACGGATGGGAAATGGCTTTAGTAGAACTTGACGAATCTGTTTTGGACATGATACCAGCTATTCGCTATTACGGAAATAAAGAGTTAGGGCATACTATGACTAAAATTAAATATGGGTATATTGAAGATGGAAAAGAATGAATTCCACGAAATAAAAAAAATAACTATTGGGAAATTTACATACTCTGATAAATACCGACAAATTCTCGTCTTTATTTCCACCAGAAATTCACTGTCTATGAATTAATGCCATTTAACTTAATGCATTTAATGATATTGGATGATTTTACACCTGTATCCTATCATTTTAAACAAAAAATTTACGTTCATGATAAGACCCTACCTAATTAAAAAATAAAACCAGTAGTGGGAGAAATTATTAATCGACAACCTCAGCAAGTGAAAGCAATGAAGAACTCATCTTCAAACCACAGATTGCAAGGTTTTTTTCACTTACTTTAAAGCCTAATTTTGAGCCGGTTATTACAAAGCTAATTGGGAAGCCCTGGCTAACAAGGTCATCTTCAGAAACAAAAAGTGTATTATTTTTTTCTGTATCATCAAAGATATTGAGGATTTTATTCTTGTTTGATTTTGGTGCATAAATCAATTGACAGGCATTTGCATCGCCAATTCCAGCAATGTTAATTACCCTTATTTCCTTGCCGGAAACCTGTTTACCAGCAAAACTAGCTTTAACTTCCTTTAATGCATTTTGACTTCCAAAAACACCTATAGTAAAATTGTTACCTGTTTCACTCCATTGTATATGTTTTGTGAAATTATACATGAATAATGAATGCAACTTATAAATGTTTGTTTGGGCTTGAACAGTACTAAGATTTAGCATATAAAAAAATGCAAACACCGATAGGAACTTGATTGGCTTTCTATACATGAGTTATTTGGAATTATTTTTTAATAATTTTAACAAGTTAAAGTTAACTTAAATTAGGATTGGAAAAAGAAGATATTTTCTATTTTAGTACATAAGATAACAAAGATTCAAATCCAAATATGAATTTAGCCTGATTCCATTCTTATAATTTAGGTAGGTAAATCTTTAACTGATCAATTATACAGAGTATAAGACGATTAATTGTAGGAATTCCTTCAAACTTTGTCAGCGTTCACTTTTTAATAATTTGACGCTTTGATTGTTTAAATTTAATAAACTATTAACTCGGTTTGATGGATTTCTGATTAATGATACAGCAAAAAATTGAATTATTTATGGACATTAATCAAAGTTTAGAACCAAAAAAATGAAGCCCTCTTATTAATATTTAAGGCTCCACTCTGAAATTATTATTTGCCCTATAACTTTCTACATTTCTATTTTCTCACCCATTTTATTTGTAAAGAAATAGT
>VAPL010460904.1_pt1 | contig 14726 bp, 24 predicted proteins | sample 3395061 | NCBI WGS metagenome assembly VAPL01 (sample SAMN08290444, study PRJNA428436) | hydrothermal vent metagenome | isolation source: Deep-sea hydrothermal vent chimney 2 | place: Pacific Ocean: Juan De Fuca Ridge | depth 2182 m m | reverse complement strand
TTGCTGAAACTGTCCCTCTGACGAAGATTCGGGTCAAAGGTGGGTCAACCTACCAAACCCTCTTTTTAGACAATCTGTGTCCAAAACAAGGACAGTTTTAGCGTTTTACCTTTTTTCTTGACCTTTCCGTTCGGAAATGTTACATTTCTTTATAAGATAATGAAAATACCTGAATGAAACAACACCCGGAGATATAACATGACAGATACACAACGCAAAGTCGTAGATGGAATTCTGGTACTGATTAATTCTGGAGAGGCTGATAAAGCCAATTTCACCCTTGATAATTTCATTTCTGTCAATAAAGCAACAGGCTGCCGGATTCCTTGGAAATTTTTTGAGGCAAATTGTTTAGATAAGAAAAAGGTCATATATGACTTTTCGAACCTTGTTGCTGGGGATGTTCCTTCTCCTGCCCCTACCCCGATGAAAAAGTCTTCTGGTTCTGCCGTTAAGTCCAAACAGGATGTCAAAATTTTGGATAAATATACGGACAAGGCGAAGAAAAAGACCAGCCTCTTCCCTGGAAAGGAAACGGTGATTGTTGTTTCTGATCCTGATGATGGGTATGTTATTGGAGTTACCAGAAAATTTAGCACTGCCTGGGGACAACTTAAAACTCACAGATTTCATGATCATGGTGAATTCACAGATATGGCAGTGGCCGAAAAAGTATTCCTTGAAAGAGGTGTTCTGGTCTTGAAATCAAAACAGTTCGACGGGTTCTGTATGTTTGAACAACAAGAGGTCAAGTAATGAAAAAGGGTGAATTCAGTCCAATAATTTATAATGACGAGGAAATTATTGGATTCGTACATAGACAATTTGATGACAAAATTGCCGCCACTGTTGTTGGTTTTGCCGATCGAACAACGACTGGAATTTTTCGATGATACCAACTCTGCGGTAGAATTTGTCAATACAACTTATAACGCCAGAAAGCAGCGAAGGAGGGACAAATCAATCGCTAGAGTGATAGCATACGCCGAGTCCTTGGATTGGTAATTTTTAACATGAGGAAATTATGAAAATCGTTCAAAACATTGCTGTACCGACAGGAAACATCCTGATCGTTAAAGGTCATTCTCAAAGGTTTCTTGAGTGTCTTTCTATTGGTGATTATGGGAAAGATCAGAATATCAAGGCAGACTTCTTGGGTCTGGACAGAGAATTGACCGGGGTGCCCAATGGTAAGGTTGAGGCGTTAGAGAAAAAGTGGGTTATTACAATCTCAACTCAATTCGGTTGCTCGATGGGGTGTGTGTTTTGTGATGTTCCAAAGGTCGGTCCTGGAATCAATGCCCCTCTGGCAGATCTTAGAGGTCAGGTGGCCGCTGCTCTCAGTCTTCACCCGGAAGTCAAGTCAACAGAAAGACTGAATCTTCATTATGCCCGAATGGGTGAACCAACATTCAATAGCAATGTCCTGCTTCACGCAATTGATCTTACCGAAGACGTTGCTCCTCTGCTTGGTGACAGTCTGATCCATCCGGTTGTGTCGACGATGTTGCCGAGAAAAAATTCCAGGTTGGAACTATTTCTGGCAGGATGGTGTTTCATCAAAAATAATTTGTATGACGGTGATGCCGGTCTTCAATTTTCAATCAATTCAACAGATGAAGCCGCAAGGCAAATGATGTTCAATGGCAACTCACTTTCCCTGGAAGAAATATCAGAGATTGGCAAAGGACTACCTGACCCGGTTGGGAGAAAATATGCCTTGAACATTGCGCTTATTGATGGAGTTGAGGTCAGCGGAACCAAAATGGCAAGGTTGTTCTCGCCGGATAAGTTCATGTGTAAGATTACTCCAATTCACGTAACAACCGCGACACAGGCGAATCAGATCAAGACATCTGAGGGATACACCTCTTATACACCATATGCCGAAGTAGAGCATGACTTGAAGAAATCAGGGTTTGATGTGTTGGTGTTCGTGCCATCCTTGGAGGAAGACCAAGGCAGAATCACCTGCGGGAACGCCATTTTAAGTGGAACTCTTCCTGAATGCGATTACCACATCGTTTAACAGATATCAGATTTATCTTGACATTTCAAGACAGATAAGGTATAATAACAATTAATGAAACAATATCAATTACCTTTTGAGGAGACAAAAATGTTTTACGCATCGAAAAAATTCAAAATGGAAACAGCCCATGTATTGGATTCGTCATACATGAAATGCTGTCAGCAGATTCATGGTCATTCCGTGGTCGTCGAGGTCTCGATTTCGGCCGAAGAATTGAACGAAGATGGTATGGTCATGGATTTCAAATTACTGAAAGAAATTTGTGGGGTTGCCTTCGTTGATGAAATGGATCATGCGTTCCTGATGTCGCAGAGAACAACCAACATCCTGATTAGTAAATATGGGCATCACGTTGTATCTGAAGTTTACCCCGGTCTCGTTGTTGTGCCGTATAACCCGACTGCCGAAAATATTGCGAAAGACATATATGATAGACTGTCCGGGTCATTCCCCAGAGGGGTCAATCTCGAAGAGGTCATGTATTGGGAAACGGAGAGTGCCAGTGTGTCGTATTGGAGGGATATGTAATGATCAGAGTCTTTGAAATTTTCAAATCATTTCAGGGGGAGGGCCCCCGCTCTGGAAGACCGACAATTTTCATTCGGCTGAGTGGATGTAATCTTGCCTGTAAATGGTGTGACACAAAAGATTCCTGGAATTCGAATAATTCAGTATCATTGTGTGTACAAGATATCATGAGCCATTCATTGATTGAAGGAAGGGCAGCCACAAACGTTTGTATCACTGGTGGGGAGCCTCTCATTCAACAGTCTGACCCTGAGTTCATCTTGTTGTTGATGAAACTTCAAGATCATTTCACCGTCGAATTGGAGACGAACGGAACAATAATGCCCACCAGGCCGACAATGACATCTATTACCCAACTCAACGTCAGCCCGAAACTCCGTTCTACCGGGTCAGTTTCCCCTGTCAACATGAAAATCTTGCGAGATATCTTCCATGATAGATGGAATACTATTGTTTATAAGTTCGTTGTTGATCCCCTCCATCTCGGATTATGTCTCGACGAAATTCAATCAATCTGCGATGAGGCCTGTATTGATGATGATTCAGTTTGGTTGATGCCTCTCGGGGTGAAGCGGGAAGAGATCATAATGAACACAACTCTTTTAATGAATTCCGATCACCCTTATAATGTGAGCTCTCGGAATCATATCATATTCAATCAACGCTAGGAGATATTTATGGGATTATCTGAATCACTTGACATGCCGGTTATTCGAGAAGGACACGTTGCCATGACCGGGGAACAAAAACAACAAATGAGGGCCAATGTTGAGGTTGCCTTTGAGGAAGTTATTCGGGCACTTTGCCTTGACTCTTATTCACCTCATCTTATGGGCACTCCTGAACGAATGGCCCGGATGTATGTTGATGAGATCTTCGCCGGGTTATACACTGATCCTCCTAAAGTGACGACCTTCCCGGCCTCGGATATTGACACCGGCATGGTGTTCCTTGGCAACATTGATATTTTTTCTACTTGTTCACATCACTTCAAATCTTTTTCTGGCAAGGCTCACATTGCGTATATTCCCGGTGACCGGTTGGTTGGAATTTCAAAACTGGCCAGAATCGCCCATTGGTACGCAGCCCGGCCCCAGGTTCAGGAAACGCTGACGAACCAAATCGCAGATTTCCTCATAACCGCATTGGATGCTCGGGGAGTTGGGGTTTCAATCGAGGCCGTTCATAATTGTATCCGGGTGCGTGGTGCCAAGCAATCTGAGTCGGTCATGTACACGACATCTCTTCGAGGTAACTTCCTGGAAAACAAGACCATCAGCGATGAATTTCAGATGATGATTACCCGGTCTACAAAATAAGTTCACGTTTTTCTTGACTAAGTCTCCGGAGTTTGGTATATTTCTTTAATAGAAAATAAGAAATTCTTTATAAGATAAATGCTCAACCCCCCGGAGATGATTATGAAACTCACGAAACTTGAAGAAGATTTCACCTCAAGCCTTAAATCCGAACTTGATTCTTGTGGATATGATGATTGTTGGTTATGTCATGTGAGTTGTAAGTCATCTGGAAAGACTCTTTCGGGTGTAATTGGGTCTCTTGTCAAGAAGGGAATCATTGAAACTTTCCTGGAAGATGGAGATGTTGTTGTAAGGTTCACGGAGGAAACAAAATGAAAGATTTGCTCACCGCTCATGTTATTCTTGCCTGCCAGGAAATCACTATTAAATTGGGATACAAAGAATTTAATGAAATTATAGCAATTGCCCCCTCTGGAATGGCTATTGGACAGTGTCTTGGTGAAATTATAGCCATTCCGGTTGGTGCCTGGATTCCAGAAACAAATGCCTTTATTACTTCGCAGGTAATCCCAACGAAAATTCTTTTCGTTGACTATACAGAAGAATTCAAAATATCCGAAATTCAATCATTCTTTAGTCTGGCTTACCCCGCCATGGATTGGTCATATGTTAAGATTCAACCTCCCATATCATCAACTTTCAATGTTGATATAATTCATTGTGATGATATTCCACAACACAACGTTCAATATGATGAAGACTATCACCTGGATAGCTTGAATGGCGGGATTGAATAATGGGAGTTTATGTTGAGATGGCAAAATGCCTGATCAAGGAATCTGAATTAACCTCTCAAAGGATGGCTAATCTCGTTGATGCGCTTGAGAAAGAACGAGGACAGTTGTCGAGTATCGTCAATTTGTTGATGACTCAGATGTCGGTGAAACTTTCTGACAAAGAATTTAAAGAGATTGCCAAAATTTATCAGCCCCTCCGGTGGTATTTCTCTCGGGATAATGTTAGTGTCTCTGTTGGAGAGAAAAATTTCAAAGATAATTATATGGAGATATCACAAGATGGAAAAGACTGAACTTGGGTATGATATTCGGGCAAGGGTAATTAAGGCTGAGATATTATGGACAAAAAAGTGTCCATTCTCATGTTCTTTTTGTGGAATGGTTCAATCTACCAGAAACGAAAAGCTATGGACAGAGTTGAGAGATCGGTGGGAAATCGGCATTAAGAACCTGAAGAACATCGGCTGTGAATTTACTGCCATTTACGGAGCGGAGCCTCTCACAAAAATGGATGGTCTGGATGAGTTCATTAAAATTGAGAAAGATCTCAACATTGCCCAAACGATTATCACCGCCCTGTACAAACCAGACAAAATAAAAACCCTCATCAACGCTGGTCTCGACAGCTTAACGGTCAGCTACGATATGAGGACCGATGACAAATCCAGAAAGACCAAGGCCCTGAATGGCATAAAGTTGCTTCAGGAATTCCCGAACATATCAGACCGGGCATGTGTGGCGACCTTAACAAAACAAAATCAAGATGTCTTCCTTGGTCATGTTTCGTGGATTCTGGAAAATGGCTTCTGGTTCCTGTTCGATATTGTTCACCCAGGGTACCAAGGCGTCGACCCCCGCACCGGTTACAATCTTTCCAAATGTATTGGAAGTGTTGAGGATATGGCCCCAGATGTTGGTAGGGTTGATGAAATCATATCAACCCTTATTCGCTGGAAGGAAGCCGGCAAAAAGATTCATGCCTCTGTAAAACTGTTGGATGACATGGCAACGGGATATTGGAATGCTGGTGGCAATGTTCGAGAGGTATATCATTGTGGAAAGGCCAAGTCTCTCGGTTGGGTTACTGTTGGTCCTGATCTTGAATTATATGCTTGTGACGATTTCCAATTAGAATACAATCACCCACTTGATGAAATGTTATCAGACGCTATGTGGATTGAATTCTTCAAATGGCGTTCAGAGGTCACCCAACGTGCCTGCCCAGGATGCTGTTGGAATACTCACTTCAATACACATGAAATCATTGAATCTGGTTGCTCGGGGTCATATGTTCATTCAAAACAAGACATTGACTTAACAGTGAAATCATAGTACATTGTGGTATAATTAAATTTCTGTAGGAGGTGTTCATGAAACGAGTAATATTGGTCAGTGGTGGGATTGACTCTACTATAGCGTGGCATTTTTATTCGACCATGCGACAGGCCGATGAGAATATCCCGGTGTTTATTGCCTATGACCAGGAGTATATGAAGGAGGAGAGGGCAGCCCTCCTTCAGTTGGATATTCCGAATGTTCAGGAAATGCGGATTGATATTGATCCGGGACTTGATGTTTTTGTTCCCGCCAGGAACCTCACATTCGCCTCTGCTGTTGCCAGTGCGTATGATCCAGATGAGATTGTTATTGCCGGTCTCCGGGATGATGTGGTTGTCGATAAGACCCCGGAAGCATTCACTGAAATGTCGAATATTATCAGTAAGTTTTCAAAAAAGCAAATTAAGGTCATTTCGCCGTTTTGGGGAAAGTCTAAGGGTGAAATTGTAGGAGAGTTTCTCCAATGGCACAAATCCGCAGATTTGATCATACGAGAATGCTTTAGTTGCTATTCACCGGTTGACCATTGGCATTGTGGTAATTGTCCGGCATGTTTCCGACGATATGTTGCTATGGTAACGAATGGTATCCCAGCCGATTTCGATAATAAGGCATTGATTATTGAATACCTTGATAAAATTCATCGATACGACTCTGATCGTCAGTCCCGCATATTCACAGCAGCAAAAATGGGGTTTCAATCCCTGGAAGCTTTCGATATTGATGGGATATTGACGATTGAAACTGATGGTCATAATTATGCCTCCCGGACCCTAAATTCTGAATGGAAGGATAAGATAAACGAAGCATACAGATCTGACAGTCTTGTGGTGTTGTACACCGCAAGATATGAGTATGACCGCAAGGTCACGAAGGAATGGTTGAGGAAACATGGAATACTTTATCATTCCTTGATTATGGGCAAAGTTCCTTACGATACATTAATTGATGATCGTTCATATCATGTTATTTTGGAGAGTGGAACATGAAAGACAAATTTTACATGGCAAGTTTTTCGGAAGTTTTTTCTAAAACATCCGCAACCGAGATCATCCGAACCGCTCTTGTGGACCAGGGATATAACATCCGCCGGGTTGACGTGAAGTGCCCTTCAATGTCCGATGCTGGTCAATCCCTCATTGATTTCAAACGGGAAATCGTTGACGCATCAATTGCCGCTTTCAAACAGCTGCCACCAGGATCGGACGTCATGACCTTTGTCGTTGAGCAACTTTTGGCAATTAAGGAAATGAAACTTGCTGGATATGATATCAACGCTTTCTACTACACGCATTCAGCATTCGACGTTCATGAGTTTGATGTACCGGGCAACCCGTTCTCAAAGGAACATCGAAAATTGACGATGGAATTACTCAATGACGTTAATGTCCAGATATGTTGCCAGACAAAATGGGGTCAGGCGTTTGTCTTGAAGACTTACGGTCGATGGTCTACCCTCTTGCCGTACTTCGTTGATGTTTCAGGGTTATATACAATTCCAAGATCAGATCGAAAAGGGATACTTTGGGGAACCAGATACGACAAGGAACATGATGTCAAAGGATTCGAGTGGTTCGTTGATGAATATGCCTATTTTGACCACCTCAGGATTATGGTCGAGCAGTCGTCTCAGGAGGCTGTCCTGAGGTACCTGAAACAAAAAGGAGTGGAGGATTATGACCTTCGGGTTGGTATCTCTGGCCAAGAGAAATATGACTTTATATCAACTTCCAAATGTGCTGTAAATCTTTCTAGTATTGAATCTTATGGGATATTCATGGCAGAGACATGTAGCGTGATTCCGACTTACTGTCCGAAGTTCTATCCTTGGATGTCAGAGTTTGGCGTTCCGGTGGGTGGCGGCTGGGCCGATAAGTTTAACCAGAAGACTCACAACGAACTGGCCCTGAGGTGTTGGGACGACTTCTTGAAATAATATATTGACAACCACTCCAGATTATGGTATTATTACAAATGAAAATATTTTAATGGAGGATATAATGGATAATGTTGTAATTTTTGACTGTCGTAGTATCAGAAACAATGCCTGGGAAATTACATATGATGTCATGGCTAAATCATTTGACAATATGCTTCCTGTCTTTGGGAGATTCAATCCAAAGGTAGTCGAAACAGAAATTGATCCGCAGGATGTTTCGCACGTTTGTCATGATTTCGTAATTGACATTGATAAAAAAGAGATTCGATGTGACATTACAATTCTTCGCAATACTAAAGGTGAGCTAATGTCGAATAACCTTGATAATATTGTCTTCAAAATCAATGGTTGGATCTTGGAACACAAGAAACCAGAAAACGGCATCATGATGGTAGAGAAATTTAAATTAATTTCAATCGACGCGGTGACGAAATGACACTTGCTATAACTACATATCCGGCGTTGTTCGGCCCGACTTCAGGATCAGAAATATTCAATTCCGGAATCCAAGAGATGGGCATTGAGTTTACCAGAGTTGAAATGGATGTTTTCTGTTTGAATGATGGCAATGAATCTATGGTTGAGTGGTCTTCAATATTAATTGAAGATGGGCTACGAAAATTCAATACATTGCCTCCTGGGTCGGTTTTGATGACCCATATATCAGAACACCTTCAGGCCGCCAGGATTCTTCGCTCCAGAGGGAACATGATTACCCCATTCTATTATACTCATTCTCCTTATGATTCTGCCTCGGAGAATTCACCGGGCAATTTCTTTTCACCGGAACACAGATCCAGAACCCAATGGCTGATGCGACAACCAGAGGTCATTGTTGGTACTCAGACTGAAACAAACGCAAAATATCTATCATCTGTTGGTATTTACGCCGACATTCTCCCCCCTTTCATCTGGTCAATTCCAACCTTGGATAGGTTACCGACCGGCAGCAGGCGGGGTGTCATTTGGGGCACGTATTACGAACCAGGCAATGACAGAAAAGGGTTTGAGCAATTCGTTCGTGATTATGGCAAGGCAGGATATTTTCTGAAAATCATGGTTCAGAAAGATTCTGAACAAAATGTCATAGATTATCTCGAAAATCATGGAGTTAAAGATTATGATGTAAGGGCGGGAATTTCCGGAGATGAGAAAAATGAATTTATTCAGACCGCATCATTTGGAGTGTGTTATTCCAAATCGGAATCTTATGGATTGTTCATGGCAGAAATGGCATCAGTTATTCCAGTTTATTGCCCGAAGTATTATCCGTGGATGGCGGAGTTTAACGTCCCAATTGGTGGGGGATGGACTTCCTCATTTATAATCGACAAAGTTAACAAGAAAACAGTGGAAATCTGGGAATCTTTCAGGAGAGCATATGGTTTTTGACCGAATGGATTTTAGCAACACCTTTAACCCAAGAACGCCTTATTTCTGGCCAGTGATGGTTGGTGGGCCTTACACAACAGTCAAGAAATATACTCCTCAGGAGTGTATTGACAAGTATGACAATTACGTCAAGAGCTACAAATATTGGGATAAGTCAGAAGACAATTATTTCTATTATCCCCATGTTTTCTTGTCAGCCTTCTACAGCCGATACAACCTGAAGAAAAAATCAGGCATTGACAGAGACCGCACATTGGTTTTTGCTGATTCTGGTGGGTTCCAGTTGCTGAGCAAGAAAGCCACACCTGAAACCTGGACACGAGCCATGGCATTGGGATGGGCAGAGGAAAACGCATCGATCACCCCAATTCTTGATTGGCCTTCTCGCGGTGAAAAGTCATTCGCCGAGTCCCTTGCCTTCACCGAAGATTCAGCCAGATACGCGGTAGAAAACAGATCATCAGATAAACTGAAGATTCTGAATGTCGTTTCCGGGGCTGATATCACTGAATATGGCGCCTGGATCGACAAACTCAAAGATTACCCACTTGATGGGTGGGCGCATGGTGGCGGTGGAACGTTGATCGCCATGGTTGAAGTGATCATCTTAATGATCAACAAGGGAATTTATCGCCCTGGAATGAAACCAGCCATTCATCATCTGTTCGGAATTTCGAGTCCGGCCTCTATGACTTGGGTTGCTTTCATTCAGCGAATGCTCAATAAACTTGACATTCCGGTTCGCATGTCATATGACGCTTCTTCTGCTTCCATGGCAATTGGGATGGGAAAATGGACGAGAGACATTAATATCAACGGGTCTTCTGGTTGGGCTTTCGCCAAGAAGAATCTCGAACTAAAAGAGAATTTCGAACATTTCAAGGTCTTTGGGTTTGGGTGTGATTGTCCAGTGTGTCGGGGAATCACAAATCTGGAAGAGTTGCTTCACCAGGATACCTACACCTCAACCCTATATCTTCTTGGATTCCTCAATAATGTCTACCATCAGTTGAGATTCAAGCATTCGATGGATCATATGATGATTCTCGGTAACCAGGAATTATTCACCGCATGTATGCCTCGTCTGTATTCCAAGACGTTCAAGGTTCTGGAAGAGTTGTTCCTCAACCCAGAGACCAAAGCTCACAGCCTGACTGCCGATCTGATCAAGGTTGGTCATCAGGCGATGGAATCATTCGAGCCTAAAAATCCATTAACATCTTTCATGGAAGGATAAGATGAAACAGATTGAAGTAACCGAAGATGAGGCAGCAATAAAACTCTGCCCATATCGAGAGAGACCGGCATACAATGTCTATTGTGTTGGTTCAAATTGTATGAAGTGGGCATGGATTGAGTGGAGGGCACGGGCCACATCTAAGACCCATACCGATGAAGCTGGGGTGTTGAGAGTGGTCACGACCAAAAGAAATGTGCCGTATAAGGGAATTTGTACCGCATGATTTCATTGACTTCTGTTTGTTGATGTATTATAATGATATTAGAAATGAAAAAATAGATAAACTATGAACAAATCAACAGACAGAACCCAGTTTTATTCGGCAATCGACCCTTTACGAGAACGCCTTGTGAACAAACTTACCTCCCCTCATGAGGTTGTTCACCTTTTTGCTGACGCTCTTTGGCCACTATCAATTAATGTTGACTCGGTTATTCTCTCAACTTTGGTTCCTGGAACCTTCACCGCCGAGGGGACTTTTATTCATGATGCCGAGCCTGGGGAAAATCAAATTCTGATCACATTCATTTCAGCACATCCGACAACTTCAATTATTATAAAGGAAACTGTCTGGACTTGGTTGAGGGAATACATTGTGGACATCATTACTCATGAATTCATTCACTTTGAGCAATATTCCAAATCAGAAGATCGGCCGTTATTGAAGAAAAAATATTCAGCATCAATCAAAACATCCAGGTCCGATGCTGAATATCTGGGTAGTCCTGATGAGATGGAAGCCTTCGCATTGAACATCGCGCATGAGCTTATCAGATCATTGGGTTCCAAAGAAGAAGCTATTTACAGACTCCGATATTATTCTTTACTGAATGATTCTCACAGCTCGACATTCAAAGAATACCTAAATACTTTTGAAACAGAATCTTACATCATAAAGAGACTCATACAACAAATAGTATTTTTCATAGAGGAGTAAAGAATGCCAAGCAACTCATACACAACCCCATCAAATTGGATGTTCGAAGACGGCAATGGTGAAGTTCAGGAAGATGATATTGTCAAGGAACAGGCCGGTTGGACAAAGATTCACCCGAACGGACAGAAAGAGGTTTTGGTTTGTATGAAAGGTCTCGCTGTTAGTTCACTTGCCGCAATAATTTCCACTTTCACAAATCCGGCCAACGGTTCGTATACCGATACTCAATCTATGTCATGGACAATTGTATTCGACAAGGCCGTTACACCGGAAACCGGGGCGACTGCTCCTCGTCTAGTTCTTGACATTGACGGAGTTACAGATTATGCCGATTGCGTGACATCTGTACCTGGAACTTCATTGACATTTACCTTTACTGCCGGCACCGACACCGGAGCATTGACTCTTCCTTCTCTGGAAATTGACCTTAATGGTGGAGCTCTTCTGGATGCGAATTCAGTCCCGGCCAACAATGACTTCCCTTCAACCTTTACTCAGCCAGCAATTACAATTGCCGCAGCATAATAAGGAAATTATATGAAGAAAATGTCTGATATCCTGGAAGGAGCATATCCTATATATCATGATTCGTATACCTCAGCCATAGAGGCAATGATCAAGTTCGTCAAGAAAAAGAAATTTATGCTTGACGATGCGGAGACCTTTCAGAAAATTGGTGGTGGGCCACCAAAACCGGCTGCCGGGAAGACCAACCGAATTTCCCTGAACCTGTACAAATCACAGAAAGATTTGGATAATGGCAAACCACAAAAGAAGATGGTCCATTTTCAAATATATGGCATGGGATCATTATCGAATTTGTCCGCGGACAAATATGAGCTAAACGTTTACATTTCATAGGAAAAATAATGAAAACGTTCAAAGAATTATGCGAAGAGCCTAAGACTATTGACATTGACTTGATCAAAGACAAATCAATGAACAAGAAGGCATTCGCCACGATGAAAAGAGGGCAGAATGTATTTTACAGTAAGACCGATGACAAGCTGGCTACATGGTCTCAACTCAAGGGCGATGTTGACTCTTTGAACGATCTTTTCAAATATACCGACTACCGACAGGTTATTGCTCCTGGCAAAAGACCGTGAAGACCTTTACAGAGATCTCATCTGCCAACAATGTGTCCATGAAACCAAACATAAAGGCTATGGCGATGGCACCAGAAATCAAAAATAGATTGAACCAGGGGCAATCTATAGATGATATTTTTTTGTCATTAGATTGGCAGAATTATGGGGTTGTCACCTCTAGAGGACAAATGAATATTGAAAACATGATCAGGGGATTGCTACTAACAAACCATGATTGAAATAAAAACGGAGGAAGACTTCTACTTAATTGCCAGGACCTTTTACTCAAACGGGCAAGGGAACCTGGAAGTTGACATGGAAGCAGATTTGAAACGGATTGGAAATCTCAAATATCAGTTGGGCAAGTACAAGAATGGAGGCGGGTATAATATCAGATATATGTTCAATCATTTTATGATAATCCAAAATGTCTTTGGACCTGTTACAATGCCTATTCTTCAGTTCAAATGTCCAGAACGATTCCATGAGTGTATCAATTCCCTTGGCTGGGCAACTGGAATATCAAAATCCCCGGAAGTCGACAGTCAACTTTGTACTTTGATTCATAAGGAGATAAGGTAAATCGCATGGCATCGGCATCAAACGCTTTTCAGACATATTTGGCATACAAATTTGTCAGAGACTTGACGACTCCCTGGAACAAAACATCCGCGTTCAAGCTCGGCATTATTGACGGTAAGGGACAAATACTCATTCCCCAGGTGGCTTTCTCTCTACCTGACCAGCGGGCAGCAGCAACAATGTGGGACAGACTTGTTTGGAATGTCAAACGGAGTCTCGAGAAGCTTCCTGGAGGCAAGTCTTCATTGGCAAGATACGGAACAGCAATGTGGTTACTGCGGGAGAATGCTGAGGCAGTAGATAATATCATATCTGAGACAATAACCAATAGTCTGGGTTCCTCTGACCTCCCAATCCCGGACGTTCCTATTTTCAAGAAAAAGAAGAAGAGATCACCAAAAATGAAAGACTCGAAGACACTCGAACATATCGTTGCGGAAGGAAAAGTTCTGAAGGTTGTTGTCCGCGGCGGGAAACGAAAACGGATCGTCAAATGTACCGGGGACAACCAGAAAGTCCAAAATGGCAAATGCGTCACCAAAACCGGGAAGGATAAGGTTCGTCTTCGGAAGGCTGCCAAGAAACGTGGCCGGACAATGAAGGGTAAATCAAAATCCATGGCCATCAAGAAGATGTTGAAGTCTAGACGGAAAGCGCATTAAGGAGACATTGAGATTTAATTCTTGACTTGTTCCTCAAACTTTGGTATATTTAATTATTGAAGTTTAACCCATTTACAGAGGAACATTATGAAAAAAGCAGGAATCTTCACAGCCCACCGGGCAGATACGAAAACAATCAGTATTGGATCTGCCTGGTCACTGAAGACTTTGTTCAATGATATCAAGTGCGATTGCCTCGACCCACAGATTTGCGATTGTGAGCCTTCTGTACCACCTCTACCTCATGCCCCGTACCGATACGTTACCCGAGGATATCTTTCCTCTCCGAAACCAAATCTACTGGTTACCATCCGCCATCATTCGAATGATGCGTTCTATTATTCGTTCATCACGAAGAATCTCAATGAAGCGTGGCGGGAGATTGACCGACTAAACGAAAAATACATGGACAAGCGAGCTCAGCGACTTCATTCTGGAGATACTCGGGACTTTGGTTATTACATCGATGAAAATGACAGTGTGGATTCCAAGTGGAATGCTTTGGCTATCGCCAACTATAGACAGTGGGTTTCCAACCAAATCCAATGATCTATTGCCTCTATGAAGTCACGAATTTGATCACTGGCAAAATCTATGTTGGTGCCCATGGCTCTGAAGATCCTGATGATGACTATTTAGGATCTGGAGTCAGGATTAAAAAAGCCATCAAAAAACATGGCCCTGAAAACTTCAGCAAAAGGATCCTCGAAGAATTCGATAATGCTGAAGAGCTCATGGAAGCAGAGCGGCAGATGGTAGACCTGGAATTCGTTGGTCGCAAGAATACCTACAACATTAGGATTGGAGGTAGTGGTGTCTCCTCTGGCAAAATTTGGATTCATAATTCTGATGGCAAAGGGAAAATGGTTGATCCTTCGGATCTAGACTCTTTCCTCAAAGATGGCTGGGTTCAAGGAATGTCAGAG
>VAPL010075268.1_pt1 | contig 14734 bp, 14 predicted proteins | sample 3395061 | NCBI WGS metagenome assembly VAPL01 (sample SAMN08290444, study PRJNA428436) | hydrothermal vent metagenome | isolation source: Deep-sea hydrothermal vent chimney 2 | place: Pacific Ocean: Juan De Fuca Ridge | depth 2182 m m | reverse complement strand
GAAGTTTGCGAGCCCTATCTCGCGTATGTCGGCAGCGAACTTCTTAACGATCTCGAATCTGGCCGCCAACCCCGGAACGCCGTGGCTGCTGCGCCACAGCGATTCGAGGCGTTTGAGTAACACGCAAAAAGCGAACTCCGAATCCGTGTCGCCTATCGGCTGAAACGAGCCGAGTCGACATCCTTTGTGCTCCCTTATCGTCGGGAGGTGACCGTTGTGGGCAAAGGCGTGCATACGACCACCAAGCTCACGACTGAAAGGCTGCGTATTCTTGATAGCGACCGCACCTTCGGTCGCCCTGCGAATGTGCGACATAACCAGGGTACTGGACAGTTCCTGTTGCTCGACGAACTGCACCCACCGGCTATCGCTCGCACAAGCAGTATCACGTATCAATTGTATGTCGGCATCATCGTAGTACGCGATGCCCCACCCGTCTTTATGCGGCGCTGTCCGGCCACCATGCTCAGCTAGTATCCGCAGTGAAAACGTCACGGTAGCCGGTAAAGCACTGGACATTGCGAACAACTCGCACATCTTCTTCGAAAACCTCTTGCGCTTTAGTGTAGCTGCTTATTCAACCACCGGGCGAACAGGAACTCACTATAAGTGTTTTCGGTAATCAGGAATACACGAAAACTCATTACCGCCAGGCGTCTAGTCTTCCTGCTCGAATTTACAAGCAGCAATAACGTATGTGCCTGTGTTGTTGTAGGGATCACCGCCTTCGTCGCAGTCTTCGGCCACCGACAACTCCGCCAGTTCGACCGGGACCGGTTCCTTACTGGCTGGCGATTCCGGTTTGGTATTCTGTAAGTTCATGATCTCATCCGATAGCAGCATTGCTGATATCCCATTTTGACCTATTACTGCATCGGATATTCAGTCGCCAGTCGGCGCAATTCGACCGCTCGTCGGATGGGTGCCGCTCGTCGGGCTACAGGCACCGTCGGTCGAAAATTGGAAAATAGCGAACCGTCGATCTAGCGCCCGAACCGGTAACTGTACTGCAAAATGATCGCATCCAGATCCTGGGCTTGAACCGAACCCACCTGATTACCGATCAATCTATCGGCCGGGATACTGCCGCGTTGCTGGTACCACTCCAGTCGAAAGCTCATGTCGTTGCCGCCTTTCGTCTCCCAGCCGTACTTCAGGCCGGCCGTAACCGCATCGAAGTTACCGAGTCGATAGTCGCTGGAGGCGTAAGCCGGCAACGGCACGCCGTCGACAACACCGATCTGATAGAACTTCGCTTGCGTCTGCGTATAGAAGCGCACGTGCGGTTCCAGATACCGACCACCATCCATCGGCCATCGAAACCTCAGATCGACGGTGTGAGAATCGATATCCCAGTCATCCGTCATAAACCGGTAGGATGCGTCCAGTACCTTGCCACCCATGTAGTACTTCGCCTGAGTGTAAAAGCTGTGCTTTGTCCTCGTGTCCGGCCTGCCTTCGTAGATGTACTCATGTGACGGGCCGTCAATCCCCGGAGTCAGCATACGGGGTACGGCGTCTCCGGTAATGCCGTCAACGATGCTCACTATCTTGTAAGGATCGTTAAGGTATCCGGACGAGTCACTTAACGAGTAGTTTGCCTGCACGACAAGATTCCTCGACACCACCTGCGTCACACCCAGAATAAGGTCGACAATATCCTTGCTCTGCGCGCCCATGCGATTGCTAAGATCACCCACGCCCAGCATGGAGGACAGCGGCACAGGCGCACTGCCGACGGCGTCGATAGTGTCTGCAGAATAAGCCACGCCAGCAGACAAGGTTGTATTGCGCTGATTAAAGTCGCGGGAAATTTTCGCGTTTACTCCCAGATGCAGGTAGTCGAATTCGTTCGACGCTGACGCACCAAAGTTGAGTCGGTAGAGACGCCCCAAAGGCTGCTGCCAGTTGGCCGACAGCGCAACGCGTGTATCACGAAATGTATCGTCGATTGGCAGCGAGTTGGCCGGTGCCGTACGCGTATTATTCCCGGACGGCTGGGTTATGGTCTGTGGAAAAGGCTGTATCAGTGCGCCGCTGGGAGTCGCGCCGGTCAGTGCATCAACCGTCATGCCAAGGGTCAGTGACCGATCGTCCAGAAATGTTCGTCGGGCCAGAACAGCAATACTCAGGTCTTGCACCCGGTTTGCGTCCTCACCGTAGTACAGCACCGCCGTATTGAAGTCCCATCCGACATCCTCCTGTGCCTGCACCGGAGCAGCAACCGTTCCTCCGAGCAGAGCGCAGGTAGCTGTCGCCAATGCGGCTGATATCGACTTATTGTGTTCCTTGCTCATCAACTTCCCCTGGTGTCCTGTCCGGCTAGTTGCAGCCGCAGCCGCCGCCGCCGAAACCACGGCCGCCACTGGATGCTTCTTTGCTGAAATAGATGTGATCGTCGGTGGCTGCTTCCAGCGCATCCGTGGTGAGCTGCATTTCGTCTTTAGCAAGTACATCTCGATCCCAGGGTTCGGTACCCATCGATGTGCAACCCGCGGAAAAGACCAGCAACCCCAATACGAACAAAACCTTCATTGGCTGATTCCTTGCAAATAACTCATTTCAATTGCAAGGCTGCGATAATCGCAGCCTCGTAGTCGTCGGTTTTCGCTAACCTGAAACCCATGTGGCGTTTTACTACTTCGCCCTGACGGTCGATGAGGAAGGAGCTCGGCATCGCCTCGACCTCGAATTGACGCGCAAGCTCGCGACTCTGATCGTAAGAGACCTGAAATTCTGCGGGGTATTTGGCGAGGAACTTCCGGGCATCCGAAATGTTTGTATCCAGATTCACGGCGACTATGACGAGCCCGTCATCACCGTATTTTTTCTGCATTTCGTTCATCCATGGGAAGGACCGCCGGCAGGGGATACACCACGAAGCCCAGAAATCGAGAACCACCACTTTGCCGTGGTAGTCATCGAGTTGCAGTTCATCGCCCGTGGCGCCGACAACAGAGGTGGCGACGAGCAGTGCGGCGAAAGTAACGCCTGCAAGCCCTCTACGCAGAGTACCCCGAACGCTTGAGCGATTTCCTTTTCCAGTCAACATCCGACTCCCTTCGATTGCGATTGCGCGCAACAATGCGGGTTAGATGATCAACCTCGGGAAATCCTTCGGTGAGACGAAAAACAATCCACAGGACAACGCTAGAAACGCCAGACCACGCCCAACGAAGGGACAAGCGGCAACCAGCTATCCTCTTTCGCAAGCAGCGTCGCTGCGGATACGGAGGGCGTGACTGAATACTCAGTGCAACAGGGGTTGGCGCGATTGTACAGGTTGGACGCCTCCAAAAAGACCGTCAAGTCTCCCCGCCGCACAACGAATTCCCGGCTGACACGAACATCAAGCGTATGAAAGACCGAATAGCGTAAGGAATTCGGCTCGCTGGCCACAACCGCCAAAGAAACCGTTCCATCCGGGTTTGTGACAGATTCAGATATCAGGACCGATTTCGGCCATCCGGTGTGCACCTCGCCGGCGGCGCTCAGGTCCCATCGCCGCCAGCGCCAACTCACACCGGCTTTGACGGTATGCGTCTGGTCCCAGCTTCGCGCGATTTTTCGCTCCAGTGCGTTGTCGCGCACCTCCGACCAGGCGTAACCAAGCCACCAAAACAGCTGCTCACTGGAATCGCCAGCAAACACCATCAGCTCCGCACCGCTTGCCTCGGCTGAAATCGGGTCAATTCGGTAGCGGTCGAACTGTAACTCCGGCAGGAAAGTCAGGGTGTTGAACGCATTCTCGAATCGAGGTCTGACAGCGCGAAAGCTCTTGCGATAGTAGGAGAGGTCAACCTCTATTTTCTTGCCAAGCTGATATTTTAAATTCGCCACAATATGCTCGGCGCGCTGCGCCGGAAAAAACGAATCGACACCATCGCTTGCCTGCAGCTCGTTGATTTCCTGCGCTTGCGAAAACTGGCCCCAACCCAGGCGAAGTTCCGTACGCTCATTGAGCCGGTACAAAACACTGAGCCGAGGGCTGGTCTGCCTGTCACTGGCGACCGTCGTATAGTTTTGGTAGTCCCAGCGCAGACCTGCGTCCACTATCAGATCCTGTCGCAGTTGCCATCGTGCTTCGACATAGGCACCGTATTGGGCGCCTTCCGGCCGCAGGTCGAAATTACGAATTGTTACGGATTCATTGTCCAGAATCCCGTCGAACGGGGATGCGATAGTTCTGGTTGACGAAAAGCGATAGCTGGCATCCTGCTGCCGGCTCTGCGCACCAAAACTGAGCATCCACTTTTCTGACAGCACGTATGTCCAGTCCTGCTTGAGACTCAAGGCATTGAACGCCCGCGATTCGTCCAGACTACCGCTAACGATTTGCGGCAATATCAATACTCCGATTCTTCGATTCGAAATGTCGCTTACCGAAAACAGGGTTTCGCTGCGTAGATTCGCGCTCCAGTCAGCGTTCCACTTGAACCACAACACCCGATTTTCGTAGCTTGCATTCGCCGATTCGCCTCGGTCGACGTCCGCAAGTGTCAGCTTGTCGACGGATACCAGCAGATTTGCGCTGAACTGTGTACGAGGACCGAACTCCCACCCGCCATGCAGCAAATAGTCCTGGTAGTTCGGACTGCCAACATCGGGGTCGATCACATCTGCGATGAGATCAAGATTCCCGCGCCGTGCCGCGAATAACCAATCGCCCTGTCCATCGTCGCCAAATGTTCCCATTGATACCGCGGAGGTGTTAAAAAAACTCAATGACAACTCGGTCTCTACCGCTTTTGTCGGTTCGCGCAGGCGCATGTTCATGACGCCACTCATGCGATCGCCGTAACGCGCCGGATAGGCGCCCGTGTAGAAGTCGATGCCATCGATTGCATTCGGATTCACGATGGTCGCAACGGACTGAAAGTCCTTGAGGTGAAACGGCTCGTACAGACGCAGCCCGTCCAGCAGGAAGAGAACTTCGTTGGCCTCGCCGCCGCGAACATGATTGCGCGTGGAAATGCCGCCGCCGGCAGTACCGGGAAGTCTGGCCGTGATTCGGACCGCTTCTTCGCCCGCTGCAGGTATTCGGGCTGCGAGATCCCTGTCAAGATATGTGTTGGTTTCGGTCTTGGCGTACTCTATCCGGTGCAAGCTCGATGTCACGACAACTTCTGGCAAGGCGACCGGCTTGGCACGTGCGGCGGTGTCGTCCACAAGCGCCGGCTGGCTCGTCTTACGGACCAACCACGTGTTTGCCGGACCATGCTCCAGCTTGAGTTGATGTGTCGCCAGGACGGTCCGCAGGCTACGCAGTGGTGCGGAAAGATCGGGCTCGCGCGCGACGAGCAGGTCGTCTGTAACGACATCGCTGCTGAATATGATCTGGTATCCCTGGCTATTCAGGCTTTCAAGCAGTTCGGTGACGGGACGCCCTTGCCATACACCGGTCGCAGCAAGGCTGAGATTAAAGCAGCAGGCGATTAGCAACACCGCTGCGCATCGGGGTAGGCAACGCATTCGAGAATTCTAGTGCAATGCCGCCGAATCGCCAACGTTTACCGTGGCGAATAGCCTCAAGCTACAGCTCGATGAGTATCTTGTCTGTTTCTATTCGATAACGAACCGTGGTTGTCGCCAGAACAGACTCAAGCGCCTCGTTTGGCGTCAATCCGGAAACGGACCCGTGAACATCCGTTCTCATAGCAAACATTCGGGATTCATCCGTTTCGAAACGCAGCTCTCTACCGGTCTCTCTGGCGGCCCACTTGAGGAAGTCGAGCAACGACTTATTGCTCGTATCGAAAGTCGGCGTCAGATCGACTATCCAATTCCAGTATTCATCGTGCGTATCCAGCGCACCTATTTCGACACCACTGCCTGCAGCCAGCGTCAAACGCTCGCCCATTCGAGCAGAATACGTTTCCGACTGGTCACGAACGTCCACCCGGCCTTCGCGCACCGCAACATCCAGTGATTGAGCGCTCATGGTCACCGAAAACTGAGTGCCAACATCCGTGACCTCCCCAAAAGCCGTATCGATTGTCAGGCCACCGTTACGGTAAACGTACAGGCCTGTATCCGCGTACACACGGCCGGCAAGCAAGGTAAATCGATCGGCCGCATCGACGCGTATCCGAGTATTCTCATCGATACGCAGCGACTCGCTGCGCGCCAGCAACAGGCTCAAACCTTCATTCGATGCCGTGGCAATCAGCTCACCGACATGCACCTGCGTGGCCTCCGGATAACGTGACTTGAGCTGCTCCGAACCCACTACTCGTGACACCGTCGCCGCGATCGGCACCGGCAGCGGCTCAGGTTGTGACATGAACATCGTCGCGATCACCGCCGTAGCCGCGACACCGGCTGGCACCAGCCACCGAAATGCGGTGCTTCGCAGCATACCGCGTCGCCAGGTCTTGCGAACTTCCGTGTAGACCTTGTCGCCGGCGGGCCGCACAGTGCTGTTACGCCACTCTTGCTGCACGCGATTGTAAACGCGTGATTCAACACTCAACGGAACCTCGGGACGCTCGCCCGCCAGTTGCATTAACCGTGCAATTGACTCGTCGTCCTGCTCCGGCAAATCACTGTCGCTGTTAGTTAAGTCGTCCACCATCTCAGTCCACAATAAAGTTGGGTTCGATATCCCAAATCGCCCGGAACTTCTCTTTGAACGCAACTCTCGCTCGACTGAGAGTCGACTCGGCTGCCTTCTCGCCAACGCTCAGGCTGGCGGCGATTTCCTTGACGCTATACCCCTGCACGTATTTAAGCTCCAGTGCTCGCGCATACTTCGCTGGCAAGTGTTCCAGGGTAACCCGTACAAACCGCGCGATCTCCTCGCGCTGGCGTGCCGTGTCCGGCCGTGTGTCGTCTGCCGCCGCAGCCTCTAATGCCGCCTGCACACCGGGATGATCCTCGATCGGAATATCCTCACGCATTTCCAGCTTTCGCTGACGAAATACGGCATTCGTCTCGTTTCGACAAATCTGGCAAAGCCAGGTAAAGAGCAACGCTTCGCCGCGGTACGTGCCCATTTTTCGGACAATGATGCACATTGTACGCTGCACGACCTCTTCCGCGAGCTCCGAGTTATTGTCAACCCTCGTTAGCGTGAATCGAAACAGTCTCGGAAAATACTCCCTGAAAAAGACATCGAATGCCCCCTGGTCACCGGCCGCCACGCTGGCGGCAAGTGACCGGTCCTTCTCGATTTGCGGGGCATTCTCAGTCAAGTCTTACTTCCATCAAGAGGCAGGGGGGGCCTCTGTAACACTTAGAGTCGATAACCGCGGAAATCCTTCGCTGCCGCACGGTCCTCATTAGCGATCCAGGCGGCTGACAACCACATTTTCGAGCTCCGGTAGTTGGTGCAAAGACCGGTCGTACGCCATGGACGACCATCGCGAATGTGCCACGGCTCTCTTCGTCAGCTCAAGACTATACTCGCCATCGTCGACGAGATGGCCGTCCCGGTAGAGGAAGTGCGTAACCGGCTGGTTCCTCCGCAATCCGGCGACACGCTCACCTTCCAGGTACGCCTGAACGCCGTTGAACTGCATGATGGCTCGTCCCGGCGCCTTCAAACCGGCCGACTTGCTCAAATCCCTTCCTATCATCGGGTGTTCTGCGGTCACGCCGATTAACGACAGCATCGTCGGTGCCAGGTCTATCTGGCTGGTGACACGATCGATCACTTCGGGCTTAACGGCGCTGCCGAGAATCAGACCCGGTATATGAAACTGCTCTACGGGAACGATTTCGCTTCCATAAACGCGCGAGCCGTGGTCGGCAACGATGAGGAACACCGTGTCGTCCCAGTAATTCGAGTCACGCGCTTTGTCGAGAAAGCGACCCAGCGCGTAGTCCGCATATTTGGCGGCGTTATTTGCAGAGTTCTTTGTATCATCGACCTGCTCGATACGCTCATCGGGATACTGATACGGCGGCTGGCTGGATGAGGTAAACACCAGGCTGAAAAACGGGCGGCCCTGTTGCGCTGCAAATTCGTCGTGAGCCCGGTCGAACAGGTCTTCGTCCGAAACTCCCCAGGAACCGGTGAATACCGGACTCGCATAGTCTTTTCGGTCGATAATCCGGTCGAATCCGTTGTTTCCGAAAAACTGTCGCATGTTGTCGAACTGTGACTCGCCGCCGTAGATAAAACTGGTGTCGTACGCTTCGCGCCCTAACACCTCGGCCAGCGTAAAAAAGTTTCTTTGCGACTTCTGCAATTTGACAACACTGCGTGCCGGAGTTGGTGAAAACCCACTCACCACAGCCTCAAGCCCGCGTACAGAACGCGTCCCGGTCGCGTACAAGTTGCTTAACCAAATACCTTGTTCGGCGTAGTGATCCAGATTCGGCGTTAAGTCCATTCCACCCAGAGACCCGACGAGTTCGGCGCCGAGACCCTCCACAACGATAATGACGAGGTTGAGTCGTTCGGAATCGATGTTTGTCGGGCGCTGTATGTGAAGCGTCGGCTGCGTCGTTGACGTGAAGTCCCAGGAATCGACATCCATTCCACCCCGCACAACGGACACGACCGCGTCGTCATGCATCTCCCCGTAGCGAAACCCACCCTGAGCCTCGTGTCGGGTTTCGTAGATTGCATACCCCAAGGTGTACGCCGAATTCAGAGCCAGTTCGTTGACCAGCGAATCGTTTGAAAGGGCGACGGTAGCCGGGTTTACCGCCTCGCGATCGACGCTCGATCGCACCATTCCAAGACAGGCCAACAACAGGAACGGCGCAACAGCGAACGCCGCGGCGAATCCAGTCGGCCGGATATTCGACGACATTCTGGCGAACGCCCGAGTCGTTATAACCGTAATGATGCCGGCCGCGAACGCTGCGAAGATCATCGGCAGTTTGTAAGCCGTCCAAAATACAGCGAACATCTCGCTCGGGTGAGCCAGATATTCGACAAATAGAATGTTGGGGCGCAAATCGAACCGGTTGATGAAAAACGGCGTACTCAACTCCATGAGAAATGCCACCAGCAAGGCCGCTGGAAGATAGACGCGCAAGAAAATACGCCACGCCGGAATCAGGAACCGGTTTGATACGAGGAATGGAAACAAGAGAGCCGCAGGCAGTAGAAACACGCCGAGTAATGCCACGTCAAATCGAAACCCCTCGACAAAAATCGAGGCGAGCATATTTGCGCCCGCAACACGGTCCCACTGCCAGATGACCAACAAGGCTCTTGCGAGCGACAGAATCAGGAGCAATCGCCACGCGAATGAGAACAGCGGTACTAGTGCATCGCGAACAGGCGCGTACCCGGAAGCGCGAATCTTCATCAGAAGCTCTTCTTCGTAGAAATGAGGAACTGGATGTCGTTCATATTCCGGTCGCCATCCAGTGGCATTGCGATATCAATATGGGTCGTACGACCGAGACCGGATCGATCGTTGCCGATACGCAATCCGAAACCGATATCTCTGAGTAGTTCAGATTTGGCAACCGATAGCGGAGAGCTGCCCCACGCCTGACCAATATCGAAAAATACGGCTCCGCCCACACGAAACAAGCGCCATGGATACCAATCGGTGAAGTAGCGCTGCTCAATGGTCAGCAAAGCGCGTTTATCACCGAGCTGATAACGAAGCGGATAGCCCCGCAGACCGCTGTCACCACCAAGCTCAAGAAATTGGTCCCCATCGAGATTGCGCCCGTAGCTTGCGTTAAAACTGACGTACAGCAGTCGTTTTTCCGACTGCCGTTTGAAGTACTGCGCACTGGAACCGACCAGCAGATTCCGCACGCCGCTACCTTCGAGGCGGGCGCCGACATTCGCGGCGAGCAACAATAGGCGATCGGCGGAACTGCCAAAACCGGTCTGCGCCGACGCGTCGAGAATAAACGCGTTGCGGTCGGATCCAGCAGACTTCGTCGCAATGCCCAGGCTCGCGTAAATTCGCGTACCCAGGAAACGATCCTCGGTACGGCCGATTTGATTGTGATTGTTCGTTTTCTCGAAATCGTCCTCCAACCTCTCGAACGCTACGAATGGATAGACGAGCTTTCGGCCCGCTGGTACGGGACCCTCGGGGAGCGTCGAAGATGCCAATGAAGAGAAGATGTTCTCGTCAATAGCCAGACCGACGGCGATGCGCTTGCTAAAACCGTCACGAAGGCCGCCGGACCAGCCTACGAAAATCTTTGACTGTTTCGTCTGATGTCGGTATTCGGACAATCTCTCTCCGCTGTCGTAGTACGCTTTGACGCTATCATCGCGCAGAGTACTCACGCCTCTGGATAATCGACTGTTAAGCGAGTAGAAAGGTTCTTCGAGACTCAGGTATCGCGAAAAACCATCGCTATTGTTCGCGTAGTACGCCTCGAGCGTGAACCAGCTACTGCCGAGGTTCCGATCCACAAATTTGATCGAGGAGGAGTCTCGATCAACATTGGATCTCACTGCCAGCTCCACCGCCATGCCAGTGCCAAAGAGATTCGCATCCTTAATGCCGACCGTTGATTTGTTCTTTCCTCCCGATCTTGAGAAAGACAACCTTGGCATCAGCGTCCACACGTCCCTGCTCGTAACCGCCACATCGACGACGCCATCGTTGTAGGCTATCGGGCGAACGCTGACGTCCTGAATGTATCGGTTGCCGCGAATAATCCGCTCTGATTCCTCGAGTTTTTGTGTGGAATACTTCTCACCCGGCGAAAAAAGAAGTTGCTGCTCGATGACTGTCGCTCGGGTCGTAAAGTGCACCCGGTTTGCGAACCGAAACAGTGCCTTGTTTTCCTTCGGATTATCGAGATCGAATATATTGTCGTTGACAATGCTAATCTGGCCGACGACTGCCCCGGACGACTCAAGTGTGCTCTGTATATTTTGCGTACTTTCAGAGCCCACCGAAGCCGAAGCCTCAACACCGAACTCGGCTGCGTCGGCATTCGTCACGATCAGCAGAACCAGCGCCACCGCAGATACTCGGCGCCTGGGTTTTGGATTGCAGAACATCCCGTTTGACGCCTCCGTGGCTGAGCTGGGTGTGCGGTGGAGTACGTAGGAAGGCGCAGCGTCGGAAATCCTTCGCACAGCGCCTCTTGACCGATCCATCAATTCCGCCGGACGGCGCTATGCACGTCGGCGGAAAACTGTCAGTCTTGTATGAATAGAGCTACAGGACGCCTGTCGTCGGCATTTTGAGTTCTGGCAACTGAGAAACGGTGTTCTTAATGTCGAAAATTGCTTTTCTTATTATCGTTTTAGTCGCCAGTTCGAGTGCCGAGACAGCCGAAATCTCGGACATTACAAATTACCGGCAGTACAGCGAACTGCTGTCAAGCTCCGGACAACCGTCGGCCAAGGAACTGGCGCTGGCAGAGAAACAGGGTTTCGAACGTATCGTCTACCTGGCGTTTACCGATAACCATTCAGCCATCGCCGACGAGGACCGGGTCGTTAAGCAACTCGGCATGGACTATCTTCACATTCCGGTTGATTTCGACCGCCCTGCACTGACCGATTTCCGGACGTTTGCGAACGCTATGGGCGAGAATAATTCAACGAAGACGCTGGTTCATTGCCAGGTCAATTTCCGCGCCGCAACGTTTATTTTTCTGTACCGCGTGGTGTTCGAGGACGTGCCAATCCTCGATGCAAAAACCGATCTCGACAGCGTCTGGGCACCCAACGATGCCTGGTTTCGATTTATCCGCGCAGTTCTCAAGGACTACGGACTCTCGCATCAATGTGAGGGGTGTGACTGGGGCGAGCACGAGTTCATCGAAGACTAGTGTTGCCGAGGCACGCTCTTCCAAAAACCACCAGGGCTCCGTGAGGGTTGCCTCTGCATGTGCAGGTATCTATCATGGTCATGCACCGGAATCGCGGCGGCAGAAGACTCTGTTGCGATGTAATTCCTAGTATCAACTCCTGGTACAGGCTCATCTCATAAGGTTATTCATGTATTTGAAATTTATTCTCGCAACCTTCGCTGCTTTAGTTCTCACTGCCTGCAATTCCGATCGGGACAGTTCGCAGGATCAGGCAACACCTGAACTTTCGACGGACACCGCGAATAAAATGGCAAACGCCGATGACCTGTGTCTTGCATCAGGTCCGCAAACGCCGCGCGACATCGCTCTTGGTTCCGGCACTAATCCTGTTCTGTTTACAATGGCCCCGGAGTCCGAGCAGATGAACCTTTGCAATATCCATACGCATACCAACGCCGAGCACAAAGGGCCTGGATTCAGTGTCTATGCCGGCGATGGGGTCAATGGCGGCTATCAGTGCAACGACACTGCCGATCTGACCGAAGCAGAACTCACGGACCCGACGGGCGGCACCGGGGCATTTAAGGGTGTTAAGCCAGGGGACACTATCGAAGTCCATTGGGTGCACAGCTCCTGTGATATCTCACCCGGCGAGGGGCTGGGGTCGTGCTTGAGTGAAACCTGCACCGACCCACTGCTGCGTGTAGAAGCACAGGTCTTTCTGGTCGTGAACGACACACAAGCGCTCGATTTTAATGATTTCGTGTACGACAAAACCCTGTACGACGAAACCAAGAGCAACGGCCTGCACCAGCCCAAAGCCCTGCCCGCCGATACCGGCACACCGGTTGTTTTTCGCGGTTCGACCACCGGTCCGAGTTACACGCAATCGGCGTGTTCTCCGCTACACGTCACTTGGTCGGTTCGCCCGAGTTGCGCCAGGGTAGATATCAGCTCCTTACATGCGTGGGCAGCGAAAGGAAACGTATTCAACGAAACCAAGTCACATGGCGTTCGCCAGCTTGTGACCGCTCCAGAGCTTCTGTCTGAAATCGAATAAGAATGTCCGGGCGGATATTGCTGCGCTGATTTCGGTTTTCTTCCCCTTTCAAGAGGCTACTGTGCGTACTGAAGTTGTGGCTTGGTTATGCCTGGGTAACCGGGCGCCGCGATGGCCCCGACGTTAAAGAAGAGCGTATCTGGCAGCAAGCGACCTATCCGGTAGCGCAGATTTTCGGCGGCGCTATATCCGGACGCACACGTCTTGAACAGCGTACTCGCGACGGGGCCAGTGATACCGGCTGGAGGCTTCGTCAATAATGGCGATGGTCAAGACCCGTTGAGGGGACGGAATTGTCATTGATTGTCGCCGACGAAACCTTCGTCGGCCTCAGCGATACCGATTGGGGGCAGCGCGACGGGTACGATCAAAACAGAGCCTTCCTGGGTCTGGGTTGGCAAGCAACACCAAAGGTTCGAGTCGATGCCGGTTACCTCAACAATCATATTGACGAAGGCTCAACCGGAAACCGTAGCAATCACGTTATTGTACTGGGTTTTCGATAGCACTGTGAGCTGATCGGGCAAGCTCTTTTGCAGGCTCTGCCCTGCGTTAAAGACTATTCTCGCCGCGATTCCAGTCGCGGTCGCATTCCTGAGAGGTCGTAGCCTGCGTTCTCGGCAGTCGACAGGATCGTATCGACTTCGGTAAGTTCTGCTTCAGTCAGGGCCCACAACGCCGTCGCTCGCATCCCCGAACGGCAATAGGCAAGAATCGGTTCTTTCGAGTTTCTGTACGCTTGTGCGAACTCGGTGACATTCGCATCGCTTATCTGCCCGGCGATGACCGGCATGTGTATGAACTCCACACCCGCTTCCGCCGCGGCATCGACAATCGCCTGAGTCTCGGGCTGATTCTCAGTTTCCTTATGCGGCCGGTTGCAGATTATTGTCTTGATGCCATGCTCCGCGGCGGTGCTCACATCGCTTGGTGTGATTTGCTCGGACACGTACAGGCGGGATGATATTTTCTTGAGGTTCATTTCGACGTTCTCTTTGCCTGGGATTTACAAACCGAGTGCTTCGGGTGCGGATCGCGCCAATATGTAGATCCCCATAACGATGAGGAAAATTCCGAATCCCTTCTTCAGCGTGTCCTGCGGCAACCGATAGGCAATTTTCCCGCCGACAAGACTGCCGGCTATGCCGAGACCAGTGACGATTATCAAGGTTCGCCAATCCAGTTCGAGGCTCTGCGCCTCCAGGACATCCGTGTACTTGTAGAATCCACTGTACGATTTGAGCGCGATGATGACCAGAGAAGTGGCAACGGCGGCGTGCATGGCCATACCACCCAGTAACACCAGCGCCGGGACTATCAGGAATCCACCGCCCACGCCGACCAGACCAGTGATCACTCCAACTATGAGACCGTCGCCAACGATCTTCCAGGTCGCCCGACCCTTCACCTGACTGGCCTGTTCGAGATCAACCGGACGCAACATGAGATAAGACGCGAGCAGCATCACCGTGGCAAACAAGACCAGTTGCATGATGCCTGACAGGTAGGCGGAGACGGCTGCACCGATGTAGGTACCGGCCATTCCCGGTACACCAAAAACCAGTACCTTGTGCCAGTCGACCAATTTCGCACGCAGATACTGCAGACTACCAACCAGTGCAACGGTCCCCACAACGAACAGCGATCCTGCAATCGCCACCTTCTCGTCCTGCCCAAGCAGATAAACGAGGACGGGAACCGTCAGAATCGAACCACCTGAGCCCAACAAACCCAGACTGAGACCAATAGCGACGGCTCCGGGCCACGCAAGAATCGAGACCGGCATCAGCGTGTACCTTTAAGTACTCGCAACTCAAACCGGACGATTTGCATTGCGTTGCTACAATGCATTGAACGGAATCTTCAGATAACTCACACCGTTATCCTCTGGCGCCGGAATGTCGCCTGCCCGTATGTTCACCTGAATAGCGGGCAATATCAGCTTTGGCATGCCCAGTTGTGCGTCGCGAT
>VAPL010088163.1_pt1 | contig 14737 bp, 10 predicted proteins | sample 3395061 | NCBI WGS metagenome assembly VAPL01 (sample SAMN08290444, study PRJNA428436) | hydrothermal vent metagenome | isolation source: Deep-sea hydrothermal vent chimney 2 | place: Pacific Ocean: Juan De Fuca Ridge | depth 2182 m m | reverse complement strand
TAGATGGAGTTTGTAGGATCCAGTTAAAATAATCAACTATTCTTCAATTGAAAATCAGAAAGTAATATTAATAAAGCAACTTGACCCCTATTACAGTAGTCGAATCCGACAGCGGGGCAGGTTCTCGAAGTAGAGTTGGAAAGGCTCGATAGTGGGGCTTAGGCGAATACGCTGGATAAGGTGTTAGAAAAACCGAAAAAGACAATCACTTATTCTTTCCCGATGGACGAGAACTGGAGGTTTAGCAGGCGCAGGGCTGAGATAAAACTTAAGATTTCGATGTAGGCTTCGTTTGGAGTTCTGTCATTATTTGATTCATTTGACATGACCGATCAAATCGCATATTTTTGCTTTTGACTAAAAAAGTTGTCACTTGACAATCTTGGTGGCAAATCCTATGATATTGATCAATATGGCGTTATTTGTATGTCGAGAAAAAAGCATTCAAAACAGGAGATTGAAGAAGCGCTCCGCTATGCTGAGGAACAGGGTTGGCGAGTGGAGGTGGGCGGATCACATGCTTGGGGGAAAATTTATTGCCCTTATAACGACAAAGAGTGCCGTTGCGGTGAGTTCTGTATCGCGAGCATCTGGAGTACGCCAAAAAATACGGGCAATCACGCTAGACAGATTCTCCGGGTTGTTGACAATTGCATAATCCATGGGGTTAGAGAGATCGCTGAAGATGAGGACTGAAGTATGAAAGAGTATGAGTTTACATTGAAGTTCAGCCTTCAAGATGCATCCACTCATCCCAAAGTCTATGTTGAACAGCTCGGGGCGGAGGGGTGTGATGATGCGTTGATCGGTATTGGTCAGAATGGTCGTATTGCACTGAATTTTGCTCGTGAAGCCAATTCAGCCTTTAAAGCTATTTCAAGTGCCATCTTAGATGTAAAGCGTATTATTCCTGATGCCAAGCTCATAGAAGCCACTCCAGATTTGGTTGGACTGACTGATGTTGCGGAGATTTTGGGGTTCTCACGTCAAAATATGAGAAAGCTGATGCTGACCAATGGGGCCGCATTTCCTGCGCCAGTTCATGAAGGAAAATCCTCGATCTGGCATCTTTTTCAAGTACTGACATGGCTTAAAGATAAAGAAACATATCATATTGAAGATACGTTGTTAGAAACTGCGCAAACTAATATGCAAGTTAATGTCGCGAAGGAAGCTTATTATATAGACCCTGGTTTACGGAGTGATCTGCGCAAATTAATTGTTTGATGGGCAAGTTACCAGAAGAAGAACTATATCCATAGCGTTTGATGTTTAGGCTTTATTACCGCCCTATTTTCCCCCTGGCTTTGTCGCCTAATGCACCTACTACTGGTGAAACTCCTCGCGATAAGAGTAAGGGGGTCAAGTTGCTTTATTAATATTGCCCTCTAATTTTTAAGATGAAGAGTGAAAACAAAGCATTCTCAAAAAGTTGCTCGGATGATAAAAATATTATTAATCCATCAACTTGACCCCTTTTTTGGTTCCGAAAAATCCGTTCTGACGGTCCTATTTTTCCCTGATGGTGTTGCCTAAAGCGTCTACGGTTGGTCGCCCGTTCTTCTATCACAAAAGCTTGAAGTAGAGCGACGATTATTGATTCTAATTGTTGGATTGATGAATATCACTCCGAAATTAATATTTAAATATGAGCTAGCCATCAAATATTGCATCTGTGATGTTGGTCCGATATAATCCCTCCCATAATAAAAATTAGTTCGTTAGATTGGGTTGATATAGATCAGCTTAAGCGTTAAACGAAAATAACAAATATCTCATCTCCCGTTAGTGTTTTCTGTATATTTATCCAGCATCTATGTCTGTGTCGGATTATGTTTAGATGTTGAGAGTGTTTAGCTTGACTGCGGCGCCTGTGGACTAAATTTATTCGGTTGGCCGGTTCGATAGAAGAGTTTTTTAGCGTATATCTGAGCGAAAAGTAAATGCTAAAAACGATAAGGCCCATGATATGCCTAAATCTCAAACGCTTCGGGTATAACGTACCATTCGGTAAGCGATCGGTAAGTTCACTGATGCTGGCTTTGTTGAATGCACGATAGCGACGTGAGTTTTGCTGATGGATCATTGAAAGAGGATTTTAATGAAAAACATAATAAATGGATCACCGTTCAGCGGAACAATGAGCGTGTATAATGAATATCAACTAGTTAGCACACTCAAACCGAACAAACAAAGTCGTAGACGTATCGTCGCGGCACAAATGGCCCCATACGTCTGTGTCATCAACACGTATTTAAAGATCGGATGCGCCGTTTCTCCATGGCGATACGCAAGTCAGTGTTGTAGAGAAAAAATCGATAGTTTTTGGCGCAAAAACGATCCGCTTGTCGGGATAACGAGGGACGAAATATGACCCGGCGTTTTATTGCGGCTAATAGGCTACGGGGGCGACAACAACAAGACGGTTTCAACTACCCAGCGCTTTCTTTGTGGCTGCTCTGGAGCGCGACGGTCGGCGTTATGTTAACACATCAACAGGCTCACGCCGTGACCGAAGTGATTGAAATCAAAACACCGGCGGATGCACGGCTACACGGTTTAGCGTCCTTGCGTCGCGCTGTTCAGGAAGACGGTGGCGTACCATTGCCCGATAATCTGGACGATTTCATTAAAGATCGACAGACGGCTCTGCAGTTGGGTAAGGCGTTGTTCTGGGATATGCAGGTCGGTAGTGATGGTGTGCAAGCTTGTGCGAGTTGTCATTTTCATGCGGGGGCGGATAGCCGGACTAAAAACCAGCTCAACCCTGGATTGCTGACTTTTCTTGACGAGCGTGACGGTGATATCAAGGGTTATTCCAACGCCGCCGGCACTGTTTCTCCGCCTCTTTTCGAGATCAAACAGCCCAACCAACGTTTGAGGCGGAAAGACTTTCCTTTCGTTAAATCAATCCAGCGTTTTACCCGGTCTTTGGATGGAGCCATCCAACCTGAATGGAATAATAGCAATGACATTGCTTCATCCATGGGTGTGTTTTTCACGCTATTTGACCGTGTTCGTCCGGGATTGGCTGTTGATGAAGGTAGCTCGCTGCCTGATCCCATTTGGAATTTCTACAACATTCTTAATGTGCGACGCGTCGAACCCAGGAACACACCTTCCGTCATTAATGCGGTATTTAATTTCACTAATTTTTGGGAAGGGCGCGCCAATCCGCATTTCAATGGGCAAAACCCGTTCGGCGATCAGGATCTAAACGCGGCCGTTTTTGTCAATCAACCCGAGACAGGATTGGCCTTTCAGCGTATTTCTCTGAACAATGCTAGCCTTGCGTCCCAAGCACTCGCTCCTCTTACCAGTTCCTTTGAAATGTCCTTCGGTGATCCGGCACAGGGCAATGGCCGTACTCTGCCTGAGATCGGCAAGAAATTGTTGAGCCGCTCGCCGCTGACTGGCTTGCCGTTGACACCGCTGGGTCTTCAACGGGTCCATCGTCGAGACGCAGTACTGGGTGAGCTATCCACGGCACCATTTCGCGGATTATCGATTTCATACGAAGACATGATTAAGAAAGCCTTTGTTGAGCAATATTGGAACTCAGCGCAACTTTTCCAGGCCCCGAGCAATGAGACTTTTACGCAAATGGACGCCAACTTCGGCTTGTTTTTTGGCCTCGCGGTGATGATGTATCAGTCAACACTGGTATCCGATCAAAGTCCTTTCGATCAGTGGATGGAAACAGGCGACTTCAACGATGGGTTCGACGAAACGGAATTAGCGGGCTTAAATCTATTCGTCGATGAAGGTCAATGTATCACCTGTCACGGGGGGCCGGAGTTTACTAATGCATCGGTGCGCAGCGCACAAGGTGGAACCAACGCGATTCGCGCCATGGCCATGGCGCAAGGCACATCACTCTATGACAACGGTTTTTATAACATCGCGGTGACGCCCACGACCGACGATATCGGTCGGGGCTCGCCAAACCCCTTTGGCCAGCCACTGGCTTTTGCTCGCCAAGCGTTGTTTGATCGCTTGAGTATTTCCGGCGTCACGTTTCCTATCATCGGCAACGACCACATCCCGGCTGTCGATGAGGATCTGGGTTTGGCGGTATGTGAGGATAGTAATGGCAACAATATCTGCGAACCTGATGAGCCGATACAACCCGAGTTTCAACGCGTGGCCGTGGATGGCGCTTTTAAAACTCCCGGCCTTCGCAACAGTCATCTTACCGGTCCTTATTTTCACAACGGCGGGATGGCAACGTTGCGACAGGTGGTGCAATTCTACAACCGGGGCGGCAATTTCTGTCAGTTCAATCTCAAGGATCTGGACCCGAGCATTGAGCCGCTGGGTCTCAGCAGCACACAGGAGGAACAACTCGTTGCGTTTATGGTAGCGCTGACCGACGATCGTGTTCGGTACCGGCAAGCCCCATTTGATCACCCCGAACTTAGAATCCCCTTCGACGGGCTGGACACCTTCGGCCTGCACTGGATTAGCGCCGTGGGTGCGCATGGCTCTCATCGTCCCTTAAAAACGTTTCTTCACTTGGATCCACAAGATGCTATTTTTACGCCGCTCGACGTTTGCGTACGGGAGTCCTCCTGACATCCATGGCAAGCTGAATAAAAAGGAAAATATCATGAACAGAGTGACAACTGAAGGAACGGAATCCAACAACGAAGCCACTGTGCAATGTCCGCTTCATCTCGCCGACAAACCACAAGCCGCGCTTGATATGGATGACGAACTCATCTTTCCTAACCATAAACGCGTGATCAGCCAATATTCAACGACCGCCTCGGGAACCACCGAATTGAATCTGTATTACGGTGAGAAGGAAATTTCGTTCGATGAGCCGCCGCTGTTTGCTTTTGGTGAGGGATTGGCCAAGCAAGCACGTTTTGTGGCGGGAGAGGCGACCACCTGGGGTAAGGGATATGACTGGTTAGTTGTCCAACCGTTACTTGAACAACTCATTGAGGAAGGTATTCTGCAACAGGCAAACAACATTGCGCCCGCGTTTAATCACAGTGGTGCGCGTCCCTCACCGCTATCGCCCGCCCCTTGTACCGTGCCGCGCACCTGGCATGAATGCGAAACAATCACTCGCGAGCTAACCGGCGATCCGCTGGCGTTAGGTTATCTGGAATTAGTCATTCCGATTTATCGTATTGCCCACATAGCGCTAGATGCGGAGGGGCGCCAAGTGGGGGAAGCTAATGTATTCCCCACCCAACTGCGCCTGGAGGTACCCACCGACTGGCGCAGTTGCCCACACGCGGGTAGTCGCTACCAAGATGACCAACCCATGAATGTGACGGCGTTAAAGAGCATACGCCAGCACTGGCCCCAAACGATGGCGGCGCTATTGCGTGTGCGGGAAACGTATCTTTGCCGATTTCCGGAAGCCCGACAAGGCTGGACGCTAGGACATCTGCAGCGCCTATCTGCGCTTGTGTTAACACTGCCGGCTTATCTGCTCATGCGCTCGGAACGACGTGTCGACAACAATCAACTTCACCCGGTCCTCTCTTCGATGTTCCGTATCACAGATGGCGTACGAATGGCGGTGCATTCCATGCTCTTTATGCCTAATCTGGAACCCACATTAGCGCCGGATACACCAATAAGCAGCGCTGAACTCCATGCGTATGTAGAGCGAAATAATCTTTTTCACTCGGATCATGGTGTGTGCGCAGGACCTAAGGCGATGATCGAAGAATTCCTGCACACCCTCTTGGACGGACAACCGACCAAGGACATTGATGCAGTCATGCTCGATGTACCTGTCGAAGCGGCACTAGCAGAGGTCAAATTAGCCTTTGATTATGGACTGCTCGGGCTACAGGTCCACGCGATTGTGCATTCACTTTGGCCCACAATGACTCGGACATACGAGCAACTTTGGAGCATCGTTGAAACATGGTCGGGAGAAAAATCGGCACTCTTTTGTGATTTTCAAGAACGTCTCCAGCGCAGCGTAAAACTTTTGCAAACCGAGTCACTTTTTGCGACGGAAGCCTGGCGGGTTAATCGGGAAAAGGCCTACGCGGATATGTATATGCAATCAGCGAGAGGGTTAGGGGCGGAACCTGCATCGGGAATACTCGCCCATCATATCGCTCCGGGGCAGGCTACCCACCATGCGTTTGCCGAGGATCAATTGCGCACCGTATTGCAGCAGCGCCTTTGCAAGGCTAGCACTGATGTGGAACGCTTAGTGGCAACATTGCTGGACTACTTGCGCCGTGAACAAGCCATTGTCCAGTCAGCGTGTGAGATTCAATCTCAGATCAACTCGTTACTTGGACGCACACGGCCTAAACGACCTTTCACGGCCTCCGACATCAATCTCTTTTATCGACTGCAAGACCGTGACGACCGTCCCCCTTATCTGGTGGACGAACTCTCGGAGGTACTTGGGTTGAGTATTATCGTAACGAAGGATGACATTGCAATTTTAGATCGTACCGTGGTTTAGCCAAACACGACAGGCTGTTCAACGAATCCGGTCGGCATGGGGCCGACTAATCAACGTGCGATAGGCACGGACGCTATCAACCAAGGAGACAACCATGAAGGTTAAAACCAAAGTTAGAGCTGGTAACACACGCATCAGCGTGTGTCCGGTGCTGGGAGGACCGCGGTTTCTGAAGCCGTTGCCGCTAGCGCCAGCCATTCAAGCAATTAAGTATAAGTAGTTAGGCTGTTTAGGAGAGGGGCGCCCCTCTCCTATTAGCTAATCAAATACTCGGAATAATCCGTCAAAACTCAATTAAAGGAGATAACGATGAAGGTTAAAACCAAAGTTAGAGCTGGTAACACGCGCATCAGCGTGTGTCAGGTGCGAGGACCAGGGCTGATAGGACCGATAGGACCAGGAAGACCGGGAGGACCGGGGCTGAAACCGCTGCCGCTAGCATATTAAGTAATTATGTTGTCTAGGAAGGGGTACCGGTGCCCCTCTCCTTAAGGTATAGATTACTCGGTATGCCCCTTTCGTCAAAATTAAATTAAATGTATTGACAGCCATGCCCAATCCCTTCGCACGTACCTCCCGTTCACTGACGAGTGATACATCCCGCTATGCACTCATGGCATGGGGGTTGGTATCCATCGTACTTGGCGCGTGGTTAGTCTGGTTCCTCTTTGTTAAGATCACTGTATACGAAGTGTCAATGGCAGCGCGGGTGCAAGTTGAGCGATCGGCACATCCGGTGGCGACATTGATTGCTGGCAAAATCATGGTAAGCCATATGTATCTTGGACAACATGTCGAAACCGGAGACGTATTAGTGGAACTTGATGTTCACACTGAGCGCTTACGGCTGCAGGAAGAATACGCACGACTTAAGGCGATTCCACCTCAACTTGAAGCGCTCGAACGGCAAATAACCGATCAGAAAAAGGCCGCAGAACGTGGTCGGGCGGCAGCGGTCAGCGCCACTGAACGCGCACAGTGGCGGTATAAAGAGGGGCTGTCCGAGGCAAAATTTGCCCAGGAAAATCTAAGCCGCCTTGCGAAACTTGATAAATCAGGGCAGATTGCGGAGATCGAGACGTTGCGGGCACGCGCTGACGCCGATGTCTCTCGATTAGCTGCCGATGCCTTAGCGTCGGAAATCGATCGGCAAATTTCCGATGCATTTAGCCGAGATTACGAAAAACGAGCGGCCTTGGAAGCCTTGCGGCGTGAAGTGGCTAATCTCAATGGACAGATTGAACTCTTGACCGCGACCATCGCACGATTGACTCAAGGTATCGAGAAACACCTTATTCGTGCACCGATCTCTGGAAAAATCGGTGAAGTGGCGTCGTTGAGTGTTGGGTCTTTCGTCGACACGGGTAAAATTTTGGGGCGAATCGTTCCTTCGGGCGAATTGAAAGTGGTCGCAGACTTCGAGCCCGCCCGAGTGCTGGGACGTGTGTATCCGGAGCAATCCGCTCGGATGCGCCTTGACGGTTTTCCCTGGGCTCAGTACGGCAGTATTGCGGTGAAAGTTAACCGAGTGGCCAGCGAAATTCGCGATGGCCGAGTGCGCGTTGAATTTTTACCGGACTCAACGGACGATACCAATCCGCTGTTACAGCACGGCTTACCGGGTACGGTTGAAGTCGAGATTGAACATACGACGCCCGCCTTGCTCGTGTTGCGTGCGGCGGGGAAAATGTTGGCCCGATCGGTTCAGTCGCCAGTGTCCGTGGCGAAATCCAATCCGTGAATATTTTTCCGAAGGGAAAAGATCAACGCCGCTGGTTCGCCCCAGAGGTTGTTCAAACCTCGACGATGGACTGCGGTCCGGCAACGCTTAAATGTCTCCTGGAAGGCTTTCATATCCATGCCAGTTATGGCCGACTGCGCGAGGCGTGCCAAACCTCCGTTGATGGCACATCCATTGATGTCATTGAAACCGTTGCGCGACAACTTGGCTTGGATGCCGAGCAATGTATGTTGCCAATGGATTATCTATGGCTCGCGCAAGCCAAAACGCTGCCGGCGACGATAGTGGTCCGCCAGCCCGAGGGTGCCACCCATTTTGTCGTCGTCTGGCGGCGTTGCGGTCATTGGCTGCAAATTATGGATCCGGCGGTGGGACGACGCTGGATCACCTGTGAACGTTTCGCTAGAGACATTTTTCTCCATAGCATTCCCGTGCCCGCCGTTGACTGGCGTGAGTGGGCGACATCCAGCGAAACGCTTGCGCTCTTCGTCGTCCGGCTGCGCACGTTAGGTGCATCACAACAGACAGCAAAGGAATTGATCAAACGTGCTCAGCATGACTTGGGATGGCATTCCATCGCCGCCCTTGATGCGGCAATCCGCCTGTTGAACAAACTCGTTGCCGCCAAGGGGCTTCAGCGTGGTGCGGAGACGATGCAATTGCTGTCGAGTCTGCTGACAAGCACCGCTAAAGAAATCCCTGGCACTTGCCTCGCCATTCCCGCTCGTTACTGGTCGGTTAAGCCGACGACGGACACCAATGATCTGTTGCTGCTTAGCGGGGCGGTGTTACTGCAAATCAATGGTCGCTTGCCATTGGTGGGGACATCGAAAACCACTCAATCGAATGCTGACGATGCGTTATCCCCGGAACTTGCCGCCGCGTTGAACGAACGTCCCCTTCATCCAGCCCGTGAACTGTGGGCGTTAATACGCCTGGATGGCTTGCTTACGCCGCTGGTGCTCGTGGGTGTTGCCGGCCTGGCGATGGGTGCCGTCATGGTGGAGGCGTTACTATTTCGCGGACTTTTCGAGATTGCGAATGACCTCAATGTGGTAAGCCAGCGTGCCGCGGCTTTTGCTGCCCTGCTGTTATTCGTGGCACTGTTATGGGCATTAGAGCTGCCTGTTATCAGTGTGTCGCTGCGTCTTGGGCGACATTTGGAAACCCGTTTGCGTTTGTTATTGATGGAAAAATTGCCCAAGCTCAATGATCGTTATCTACAAAGTCGTCCCATTTCGGACATGGCTGAACGTAGTCACAGTGTGACTTTGTTGCGCAACCTGCCTGAGGAGGTCATGCAATTTGTCCGTTCGGGGTGGGAGTTGTTATTCACCTTGGTCGGTATCGGCTTTATCGCACCGCAAAGCCTGGTACCGGCATTGGCCATTGTCGGACTCGTCATTGGACTCTCGGTCATTGCCCATCCATTAATGAGTGAGCGGGACTTGCGGGTTCGTAGCCACTCCGGCGCGTTGCAACGTTTTTATCTGGATGCCTTACTGGGCATCGTGCCCATTCGTACCCATTCGGCGGAGCGCGCCGTGCGACGTGGCCATGAAAGCCTGCTGGCCGAATGGGCGCGATCCGCCAAGAGTCCTATCCGTCTTTCATTGTTGTTTAGCGGCCTACGTTCCGCAAGCTGTTTAGGGCTGGCGGGGTGGCTTCTATTCGTGCATATCCAATTGTACGGCGTTACAGGAATTCTACTCCTATTGGTTTATTGGGTGCTCAAATTACCGGCACTGGGCGAACAACTTGCTTCATTGATGTTGCAATACCCGACCCAACGCAATATTACCTTGCGTTTGCTTGAACCTATTAACGCGCCAGAAGAGGGTGCCTCACCGGCAAAAGAAACAACATTAGCTTCGGCGAGCACACCACCACTACAAGTACCGGCCACGCGGTTCAGCTCACCCAAGCAGGGATGTGCCATCGATATTCGTTGTGGTAAAGTGATCGCGGCTGGCCACACGATATTGCAAGATATCCAACTGTGTATTCAGCCCGGTGAACATGTGGCGATCGTTGGACCTTCCGGTGCCGGTAAATCGAGCTTGTTAGGGCTCTTACTAGGGTGGCATCATGCCACCGATGGTCAAGTCTTGGTTGATGGCCACCCGCTCCGCGCTGAGCGCCTACTGCAATTACGCCGCGAGACGGCTTGGCTGGACCCGGCTATCCAGATCTGGAACCGATCGTTATTAGAGAACCTGCGTTACAGTCCCAACCCCGGTCCCCACTCGACCCTGGGGGAAATCCTCGAACAAGCAGATTTAACCCAAGTATTGTCACGCGCAACGGAAGGACTGCAAAGTCCATTAGGTGAAGGTGGCGCACACCTTTCCGGTGGTGAAGGACAGCGGGTACGCTTGGCCCGAGCGATGTGGCAGCAAGGCGTTCGTTTGGCGCTATTAGACGAACCTTTTCGTGGTTTGGATAGAACCCAGCGACACCACCATCTCAACCAAGTCCGCCATCATTGGCGGCAAGCCACTCTGATTTGTGTCACCCATGATATCGAGGAAACGCGATCATTCAAGCGAGTGATCGTTGTTGAACATGGACGCATTATTGAGGACGGGTCGCCTGATGCGTTAGCGACGAATCCAAAATCCCGTTACCACGCTTTGCTCACCATTGAAGCCTCGTTACGTCAGGGGGGGTGGAATACTTCTCATTGGCGCCGCCTTCGGCTTGATCACGGACGCCTACGGGAAGATATTCCAAAACCGGCTGTTCAACATGACTGACTTAGTCTCATTCGCGTGGCCACTATCCAGACTTGGCGAAGCACTGGAAGCGCTGGCGCGGCGCGGTGGATTAAAGCCAACGGCCACCGTTACCACGCCGCCACCTCGATTTCACGCTGCACACGAGCAAGAAGCACTCGATAGCTGGCTTGATTGGGCGGCGGCTAGGTTGGGGATTGAAGTTGAATCGGTTGAAACCACGGCGGCGGAGTTGTTGGCTATGCTGCGCGGCGCGGGGCCAGCCTTGTTACGCTACCAGTACGACGATCAGGATTATGTCTTGCTGTTGCTCAAAGCGACTAAAAAAACGGCCTATTTAGTGAGTCCTGACTTACGGGTTAGAAAGTGTTCGTTAGACAGGATGCGGGTCGCGCTTGCCGCCAAAGTGGAAATGCCGATGCTTGACGAGGTGGAAGCCTTGCTGCGGCAGGCCAATATTCCTTCTCGTAAATGGCCACGGGTCAAATCGGTGTTAATGCAAGAATGTACCGCCGGGCAACGCATCGACGGCTGTTGGATGTTGAGAATTCCACCAACGGCTAACTTTTGGTCGCAGCTTTCGTACGCACGGCTGCCCCGTCGTTTGATTGTGATGCTGGGGGTGTTCACTGGTCTGTACGTGTTGGAAATGGCCGGTTGGACGTTAATCGGCTGGGGCGCACTGAGTGGTCAACTTGACCCCGGTTGGTTAATGGCCTGGGTGCTGATATTACTCAGTACGGTTCCATTGCAACTTTGGGGGGGGTGGTTACAAGGTATACTCTCGATTGATTTAGGCGCACTGGTGAAACAGCGGTTGCTAGCGGGTGCCTTGAAAATGAAAATAGATGAGGTTCGCCAGCAAGGTGTGGGGCAACTGCTCGGCCGGGTGATGGAGTCTCAAGCCATTGACGCGCTAGCGCTTAACGGCGGCTTTGCGGTATTGGTCGCGGTGATTGAACTAAGTTTGGCCGCTTGGGTGCTTAGCCTGGGTGCCGGTGGTGCGCTGCATGTTGTCTTGCTGCTGTTGTGGCTAGCGATCACGGTGGCGGTGTGTTGGCGATACTATCAACGCCTGCGACAATGGACATATACTCGTCTAGAGCTAACTCATGATCTTGTCGAACGCATGGTGGGACACCGCACTCGCTTAGCTCAGCAAGCCCCCGAACATCGCCATGATGATGAGGATCAACTCATCGACAATTTTCTCAATGTATCAAAAAAATTCGATAACGCATTGGTGCCGCTCGCCGGTGGGTTGCCACGTGGTTGGTTGATCATTGGATTGCTGGGGCTCGCGCCAAACTTCGTGCTTGAGAATAGCGAAGTGGTGGGCCTCGCGGTGGGGCTCGGCGGTATTTTGCTTGCCTATCGAGGGGTGAGCTCGGTGGCTTCGGGGCTGGCCGAACTGGGGCGTGCTGCTGTTGCATGGGAACAAATCGAACGCATGTTTACGGCCGCTAACCAACACGTCGAGTTGAACGCGTTGGGTCCGGCCGCCAATGTCACGGAACCTGAGTTGTCCCCTGCTCAAAGTGATGCACCAAGTGCCTTGGTACAGGTTCGTGATGTGGTATTCTATTATCAGCGACAGCGGGACCCGGTGCTCGACGGTTGCAACCTGACGATATATCGGGGCGACCGACTCCTCCTCGAAGGGGCGTCAGGCAGTGGCAAGTCCACATTAGCCGCGCTGTTGGTTGGGTTACGACAGCCGGCGTCGGGTATACTTTTGTTGAACGGGCTAGATCGTGCCACATTAGGTGATACGTGGCGACAATTAAGTACAGCGGCACCTCAATTCCATGAAAATCATGTGTTGACGGAAACTTTTGCTTTTAACTTATTGATGGGACGGGTTTGGCCACCTAGCGATGCGGACCTTAAGGAGGCCTACCAGGTATGCGAGGAGCTGGGGCTTGGCAACTTACTGACACGCATGCCATCAGGGTTTATGCAAATGGTGGGTGAATCAGGATGGCAGTTGTCTCACGGCGAACGTAGTCGCCTCTATCTTGCGCGTGCGTTATTGCAAAAGTCCGAGTTGGTCGTTTTGGATGAAAGCTTTGCGTCACTCGACCCAGAAACGCTGGATCAATGCCTGCGTTGTGCCATGAAGCGAGCCTCCACGTTATTGGTTATTGCCCATCCGTAGTAGCGGGCATTTTCATCGTCGCAGAGCCTACCCTCATATTAATCAGCCTCTCTTTTTTTCTCGTTCCCACGCTCCCGCAAGGGGATGCATACGGTGAGGTATAGGGGACAGTATAAGTATCGAATTAAAAAATCATAGGGGTCAAGTCTATACATTTACTATTTTATAGCCTAATATCATTCTCATGACTCGTCCTTTGCGAATAGAATATGAAAATGCCTATTATCATGTAATGAACCGTGGTAGGAGAAGGCAGGTTATTTTTCATTCGAAAGCGTATTATCAAGCTTTTCTTCAGTGTATAGAACAAGCTTGCCAACGTTTTGGAATAGAAATACACGCCTATTGTCTGATGGATAATCATTATCATCTATTGATTAAAGCGCCTAAAGGCAATTTAAGCCGCGCTATGCGCCATATTAATGGCGTCTATACCCAGAAATATAATCAACTCAAAAAAACTGACGGTGCTTTATTTCGAGGCAGGTACAAAGCCATCCTGATAGAAGCCTCCAATTATTTACTCGCAGTGAGTCGATATATTCATCGGAATCCGGTTGAATTAAAACAGCCCCTAGTTTGTCAGCTCATCGAATATCCTTGGTCGAGTTATCCAGGTTATCTGAACAAGTCAGTGAGGCCGCTCTGGTTAGTGAGAAACGATGTTTTTGATGAGCTAGGTGTGCTTCATCCCGTTCCTGCTTATACCCGATATGTTGAGCGTGGTCTTGATTTGGAAACCCAAAGCTTTTATGCAAAGAATCATTGGCCAGCCATGAGGGGTAGTGAGGCCTTTAAAGAAATAGCTGATGCCAATGCACTGAGTTTTAGTCGGAAAGGGAAGGCAAGTGAGGATAAACAAGCGGTTCCCATAAAAAAAATCATCCAGGCCGTCGCATTATTTTATAGTTGTGACAAAAAAACGATAGAGCGAGCGCCGCGTGGAAGAGGTCAGAAAAATTATCCTCGCTGGGTAGCGATGAAGCTTAGTCAGGATTTATCGGGGCAGAATCTGTCAACGATAGGTCAGTATTTTTGGGTAGGTAATTGTTGTACGGTGTCGAGAACGATTGGTCGGTTGAATACGACGTTGGCACTTGGCGGCGAAGTTGCTGAGTCTTTTAAGCGTATAAGGAAAGATTTGACCCCTTAGCTTCCTTTAGCCAATGGCCATTTTTTAGTATATATTTTAGGCTAAAAATCAATGGCGCTTCTTCTTTATCATACCCATTAATAGTTAGGCAGCCATTTTGAAAACTTACTTGTTCGTAATGATTAGCTGTAGTCATCATATAATCCTTAAATAATAATTGGCTAGTTGCATCTGGATTTGTAAGGTAGTTTTCACCTAATAATGATTGACTAAAGTAGATATTAGCAACCTCTTTAATATTATTTTCATTGGTTGATTCTTTATACTGAGAATATGTTTGGAATAGTACAGATGGAGCTCTGTAGGTAGTAACACAATTCGCAATAAAAAGAATAGCAATAAAACTTATTAGGGTGTTTTTCATTGTTAATGCCCCATGATTTTTTGCAATTACATATCATAAGTACCCTAGCTCGTCCTTAGTTTTATACACTACAGTGTAACAAATCTTATTCAAGTGTGATAAATACTATAAAACAAGTGTAAAATCGTTTATTTT
>VAPL010318215.1_pt1 | contig 14739 bp, 10 predicted proteins | sample 3395061 | NCBI WGS metagenome assembly VAPL01 (sample SAMN08290444, study PRJNA428436) | hydrothermal vent metagenome | isolation source: Deep-sea hydrothermal vent chimney 2 | place: Pacific Ocean: Juan De Fuca Ridge | depth 2182 m m | reverse complement strand
TAGTTCTCAGAAAACCTTTCTGGATCATATCTCTCCTTTCGCCTGGCCATTCCTTTACGGTAAAGCTTAGGTACCGATAGGTGTTAATTAATACAATTAATAATTTACAGACACGATATAAAATTCTATAGTTTTATTAAATCGTACGAATGGCTGCAACTGGCTGTTTTTTTAATGGTTATTTTTACCTGGGGTTTGAAAATAGATGAAAAATGTTTAAAAAGATATCCATCCGCCTCAAAATTAATTTAGTGGTGGCCTTGGTTTTTTTGTTGGTATTGGCGGGTACTACCGTCTTTAGCTTAAAGCAGGAAAGCGCTTTTATGTTGCGTTTGGCCGAAGAGCAGGTGCGTGATTTAACCACCTGGTATTTTGATAGTCTTAATACCATGATGTTAACCGGAACCATGAATCAGCGTGCAATACTACGAAAAAAATTATTGGCAAGGCCGCATGTCATTGATGCCCGCGTGGTGCGCGGTAAACCGGTGAGTAACCAGTTTGGAATCGGCTTTCCTGACGAGCAGGCGATGGATCCATTGGATCATAGAGCCTTAGCGGGTGAGCCGATTGTGATGATTGACGAGCACAATGGTACGCGAATATTAACGGTGCTCACGCCTTTTCGAGCGACGAATAATACCCGAGGAGTTAACTGTCTGCGCTGTCATAATGTATCCCCAGGGGATGTGAATGGGGTGGTTAGAGTTAGCTATTCATTAGCGGAAAAAGATTTAAATATTGCTAACGAATCGATAATCCATATCGTGGTTAATATTGCTATGTTTGTGGCTGGACTGATTATGGTCAATGTGATGACGCATCGTTGGTTTACCAAACCCTTGAATGAGTTGTTGTGGGTGGTCAATAAGCGGGCCGCTGGTGATGTGAAGGCCAGGGTTCGTGTTTCAACATTAGATGAGTTAGGGGGAGTGGGGCGTGCGTTTAATATTATGTCAGACAATGTCAATGCGATGACTGCCCGAGAGCAGAATACTGCACTCGAGCTGCAGACCAAAGTCAATGGCTTACTTGATGTGGTTAAACGGGTCACTGAAGGCGATTTTTCCGCTAAAATTGAATTGAATGGTGATGATACGATTGATGAATTAGCGCGCAGTTTACAAGGGATGATAGATTACATTCGTTTGTCCATTGAGGAAAAACGCATGACTGTTGAACAATTACAGCAGAAAGTGGATAGTATTTTGGATGTTATCACATGTGCGGCGGCCGGTGATTTGACCGGCCAAATTGGTATTACTGGCAATGATGCGATTGCTCGGCTTGCTCGTGGGGTGCAGGATATGATTGCGGATATCAATGCATTGGTTGCCCACATTCAAAACTCGGGTATACAGGTGACATCGTCTGCCACTGATATCTCGGCAAGTATGCGGCAGTTGGAAACAATGGTGGTGCAACAGGCCGTCATTACCAATCGAATTACCGCAACGGCCACGGAGATTTCGGTGACCTCCAAAAACTTAGTGAATACCATGGATGAAGTGGCATCGGTGGCAGAGAAAGCTACCCAAGCGGCGGTTAATAATCATTCTGGATTAACGAAAATGGAATTGCTCATGAGGCAAGTGGCTGAGGGGGCTGGGATCGTCTCAGAAAAGCTCGAAATTGTTAATGAAAAAGCTGCCAATATAAATTCCGTGGTCATTACCATCACTAAGGTGGCCGATCAGACTAATTTATTATCATTAAATGCATCCATTGAGGCGGAAAAGGCGGGTGAATATGGGCGAGGGTTTGCGGTGGTTGCGGCAGAGATTCGTCGATTAGCCGACCAAACGGCGGTGGCCACCTTAGATATAGAACAGATGATCAAAGAAATGCAAAACTCTGTTTTCAGCGGTGTGCAGAGTATGACGCATTTCACGGATCGAGTGAAGGAAACCGTAGACCAAGTGCAATCGGTGAGTCAACAGCAAATTCAAGTGATTGAACAGGTAGAGACACTGGGGCCACGCTTTGAAAGTGTACAAAAAAGTGTTCGCTTCCAATCGCAAGGTGCACAGCGGATCAATCAGGAAATGTTGAAGCTAAAAGAAACCGCGCAACAAGCGGTAGATTCTTTGCGTACGGCTAATACCGCTGTGTCTCGATTGAATGATGCGGCAAAAGGGTTGCACGATAGTGTATCGAAATTGAAAGTGATCGATTAACTGTTTCGTTAGGAATGGGCAACGTGATAACAGAAATTAAGCAGCATAGCCAATTATCTCAAGCTTGTTGGCGTACTGTTGGTGTCTGGGGAAATCAACTGCCGCGTTGTTCGTTGCTCGATAATGTGACTCATTGTCGGAACTGTGGTGTTTTTAAGCAAGCGGCAGATACGCTGCAAATGAGTTCTAGTCATGAGACATCGCTATTAGTGCCTGAGGAGCTGCCTGCAGGTGATCAGGCAGCCTTGCTATTTCGTTTGGGAAAACAATGGTTTGGAATTCCCCCAAAGACGGTGGATCTCGTTGCTCCATTATCAAAGATACATCGATTGCCTCGACAGGAGCGGCCATATATTCGAGGCATTGTTGCCATCAATGGGGAAATATATAGCTGCCTTGCACTTGAAAAACTGTTTGGTTTAGTGCTCTCAAATAAGGACAATTCAACCACCGCTGTTAATATTTATAAACGCCTATTGTTAGTTAATTTCGGACGTTGGCGATTTGTTTTTTTAGTCGATGAATTAACAGATATCTATCGGTTTTTTAAACATGATATCGTTGAAGTCGCTACTCAATTTAACGATCAATCGAGTGCCTTGCTTTGTGGGGAGGTCGTTTGTGAAATGCTGCAAACTCAATCTTTTTATTATCTAGATAATAAAAAGATTGAGCAATGGCTTGAGCTTGCTTTGACGTGACTGATGAAAAAACAGATCATGATTTAAGTCAATATTCCATGCTGGATTTGTTTCGCATGGAAGCAGATAATCAAATATCTGAATTAATAAAGAGGCTATTATCGGTTGAGAAAACAGGGCATGCTGTCACTGAAATCGAGGCCTTAATGAGATCGGCACACTCTTTGAAAGGTGCTGGCCGTATGGTGGGTGTTAACGCGATTGTGCGTATTGCACATCGTTTAGAAGATTGTTTTGTCGCGGTTCAAGAGGGCTGCTTGCAATTAACGCAAAATGAAATCGATGTGCTATTTAAGGCGATTGATTTAATTGGCCAACTTTCCAAAGAGACAGACGAAGAATTTACGAGTCAAGAGCATCGATACCATGAACAGTTAACTGACGTAGAGAAAAATATAGCCGCACTGACTCAGGTAGGTGATATCGAAAAAGAGACCATGATACCGCTATCTAATGCAGTCAATCAAGTAAAAGTCATCAATAATGATGGCACCGCTGAATTTCGCTCGGTGGTGGATGAAGAGCGCATATTACGTGTTAATGCCGACCGTCTTAATCGGATTATGGGATTGGCTGGGGAGACTTTATTAGAAACTCGCCGAATGTCAGAATTATTGAAAACCATGCCATTGCTTAAGCGAAAACAATGGACGTTGAGCCAGCAAATTGACAGATTAATGATGACCTTAGAGTCAGAATCTCAAGTAATCGGTGAGCGATCGCGTATGCAATTACAAAACGTAGTGCAGACGGCAGAAAATTTACGAAAAGAATTAACTGATCGAATTGCTGATTTAGAAATTTTAGATCATCGAACTGTGACCGTGGCTGATCGTTTGCATCGTGCTGTATTAGCGACACGTATGCGGCCGTTTGGCGATATTGTACAAGGACTGCCACGTTTAGTACGAGACTTGAGCCGCAAGCTCAACAAACAAGTCCAGTTGCATATGTCTGGTTTATCTATCTTGGTTGATCGTGATGTGCTGGAACGTATTGATATCCCATTAACACACCTTGTTCAAAATGCCTTGGATCATGGCTTAGAGTTTCCCCATATAAGAATTGCTCAAGGAAAAAATGAACTAGGGCAATTGCATATTGATGTGAGTCAAATGGCCGGTTTCCTTTATGTCAACGTCTCGGATGATGGGCGGGGGGTTGATGTTACCAAGTTGCGCGCCAAAATCGACGAGAAGAAAATCATTGACCAGGGTGCCTTGGCTGCCCTAGATGACATGGCACTCTTGGATTATTTATTTGTGCCTGGTTTTAGCACGAAAGAACAAGTCAGTGATATATCAGGTCGTGGCGTGGGACTGGACATGGTTCGGGAGGCGGTTGTTTCACTCAATGGCACGGTTCGATTAGATACCACCCTGGATCAAGGGACACAATTCCAATTGGTATTACCATTGAATGTCTCAATAGCTAAAACTTTGGTGGTATCAATTGGTGGCGAAAGCTTTGCTTTTTTGCTTTCTTATATCTATCGGGTGTTGCATGTGTCGTCGCATGAGGTCACGCTGGTGAATGAGTGCGCGACGATTATCATTGATGGGCAAGCTGTCCGCTTATTGCATGCCAATCATTTGTTTAATCGACCATTGTCTGAGAATAGGCTTGGCGAATATGAGGTGCTGGTGATTGGTCGTTCCCCTAATTATTACGCCTTAGTGGTTGAGGGCATTATTGGGGAGCGCGAGTTAGCGATTCACCCGCTTGATCCACAATTGGGTCATGTGAAGGATATTAGTTCAGCGGCTTTGTTAGAGGATGGCAGTCCGACCTTGATTATTGATGGTGAAGCGTATGTGGCCTCTATTGAGGAGATGATTCGCAATAACCCGAAAATAGGCAAAGACTTATATCAACGGGAGGATCTACGGCAAGCTTCGGTTCGGGTATTAATTGTTGATGATTCAATGACTGTCAGGGAAATGGAAAGAAATTTATTGCAAGAAAATGGTTTTCTGGTGGATACCGCAGAAAATGGAGAAGTTGCTTTAGCATTATTGTCTGAGTATTACTATCAATTAATCATTACCGATTTGGATATGCCATACATGAACGGTTATGAATTAATAGAAAAAATTCGTGAAAATCAAAAATATAATGAGCTGCCTATTATGGTGATGTCAAACAATCCAGTTACCCTGAATGTCGATGAAGTTTTGCATAAGGATGCGTTTTCCGTCGTTAAATATATTAATTGTGTGAAACGATTGGTAGGTTAAATTTAACTTGATATCACTGCGCCTTAAGATAATACTAACTTCTTTGTCTTAAAACCTATCTCTATTCTTTAAGGGATAGGTGACATAAGTGATAAGTTATGAGTCGTGAAACGCTTAACAATTTAAATCAATTTTTTGAGGTAAACCAACAAACACCCGTTGTGTTTTTGGTGGATGATCAGCCGATGGTGGCAGAGGCCGTCCGCCGTATGCTGGCCCATGAAACAGATATTAAATTTTTTTATTGTGCTGATTCAACCAAAGCGATTCAGCAAGCTCAAGCGATTAAACCGACGGTGATTTTGCAAGACTTAGTGATGCCGAGCATTGATGGTTTCACGCTGGTTGAAAATTATCGTAAGCATTATTCTACGGCAACAACGCCCATCATTGTTTTGTCTAATAAAGAAGATCCTCAAGATAAAAGCCATGCATTTGAGTTAGGTGCCAGTGATTATTTAGTCAAGCTGCCGGATAAAATCGAGCTTATTGCCAGGATTCGAGCGCATTCAAAAACCTATCTGATGCAGCAAGAGCGTGATGAAGCTTTTCGTCGCATGCGTTTTTTACAGAATGAGTTGGAAGAATCCAATGCTCAACTACAACGTTTAACGTGCTTGGATGGTTTGACTGGCATTGCAAATCGCCGCCGGTTTGATGAGTTTTTGCAGAATGAGTGGCTGCGAACCGTCAGAGCAAGAGCGGGCATCTCTATCATATTGGTCGATATCGATTCTTTTAAATTATACAATGATAATTATGGTCACCAAAAGGGTGATGAGTGTTTATCCCGAGTGGCGCAGGCATTAAGTACCAGCTTGAATCGCCCGACTGACTTGGTGGCACGTTATGGTGGAGAAGAGTTTGTTGTGGTATTACCAGATACCCTGCATAATGGGGCGAGGTTGCTGAGTGAAAATTTACGAGCCAATGTTGAATCTCTGAAAATTGTCCATGCCTATTCAAGCGTGAGCAAATATGTCACGATTAGTTTAGGAGTGGCCTGTATGCGGCCCACCGCTCAGCAAACGGCAAAGTATCTCATTGAATTGGCTGATCAAGCCTTATATCGGGCAAAATCGGAAGGGAAAAATCAGGTGGTTATTGCGTCGTTGATGCCTCATCAGGAGGGGGGTTAGCGCTTGTTAACTTATGGCTTTGCGATAGAAAGACTTGTATTCAAATACGACGATTTTTTATCCATCTTCTTCTTTTGAGTCTTGTACGATAATGCGGGTAGTTTTTACCACATTCCCCGCCGTTTGGATAATTTCTATGGGGTAACCAGCTATTTTGACACTGGTTCCTGGTTCTGGAATACTTTCTAAGTATTCAATAATCACCCCATTGAGTGTTTTTGGACCATCACTTGGCAAATGCCAGTGCATCATCCGATTTAATTCCCTGATATTAGCGCTGCCATCTACCAAGAAAGAGCCATCTTCTTGTGGGTGGACATCGCGTATCGTGGTCGCGGGGTCCGAGGTAAATTCACCAACAATCTCTTCTAAAATATCTTCTAGCGTGACTAAACCGCAAATATCACCATATTCGTCAACCGCCAATCCAATGCGACGTTCTTGTCGTTGAAAATTAATCAACTGGGTATTTAATGGGGTTGTGAGTGGGATAAAATAGGGATCTCTGATAATTTCTTTAAATGTGTCTGGGTTAAATTGTTCTTCGGCGAGTAAGTGCAGCACATTTTTTAAGTGAAATAAACCGACAACATTGTCTATTTCTCCTCGGTAAACGAGTAGTTGTGTGTGTTGGCTGTGTTTTAATTTTTCAGTAATAACAAACCATTCGTCGTCTAGGTCAATCCCTACGATTTCATTACGTGGCACCATAATATCTTCAACAGTGACCTTTTCTAAATCTAAGATACTTAATAGCATGGCTTGATGGCGTTTGGGGATGAGACTCCCCGCTTCATGGACCACGGTTCTGAGTTCTTCTTGACTTAAATGCTGAGTTTTGGAAACTTTTGGAATATTGACACCAAACAGGCGCAATAAGCCGTTGGTAATTACATTGATAATGAATACCAGTGGGTATAGCACTTTTAATAACGGTACGTAGATGTAAGCTGCGGGGAATGCAATACGTTCTGGATAGAGCACGGCCAGTGTTTTAGGTGCCACTTCTGAGAAGATCAGAATGACAAGTGTTAAAATACCTGCGGCGATGGCGATTGCCGTTTCACCACCTAATCGTAAAGCAATAATCGTGGTAATGGATGAGGCAAGTACATTAACAAAGTTATTGCCGAGTAAAATTAATCCGATTAGGCGATCGGGTTGCTCAAGTAACCGCTGAGCATGAATGGCACCCTTGTGGTTATTTTTCGTAAGATGGCGTAGCCGGTATTTGTTCAGGCTCATTAAGCCCGTTTCAGAACTGGAAAACCCTGCAGAAAGAATAAGCAAAAATACGAGCGTCCCAAACAACACGGAAAGAGGGATGTCACTCAATGTGGGTGCGCTCGATTGGAGGTGATTTGGCTAGGCGATGTCGGGTGTTTTAAATGATGGCCTAACTTATCTATTTTGCAGATCATTTTATGTTATATGCTTTCATAAAACTTGTTTCATGAGCCGAGCCGTAAAGTTTTCTTTTCATTGGTCGCTTAACGTTCTAATATGATTTCCAGGACATATTTGCTGCCAAAATAAGCGAGCAATAGCGCGAAGAAGCCGCTTAAGGTCCATCGAATGGCGGTGCGGCCGCGCCAGCCATAACGCCAACGCCCCCAGAGTAAAGTGGCAAAAACGAGCCAAGCGAGTATTGATAAGATAGTTTTATGAGCAAGGTGCTGTGCTAGCATATCTTCCAAATAGACCGCCCCGCTGGCTAGCGACATGGTTTGCAGTGAAAAACCGATGATGATCATTTGAAAAAGTAGTGTTTCCATTGTTTCTAGCGGTGGCAGTGCTCGAATGACACCGCCGGGATGACGGGCATGCAGGTGGCGCTCTTGGAACGCTAGCAGTAAGGCTTGTACGGCGGCTAGACTGAGTAAGCTGTAAGCAAGGATGGACAATAAAATATGGACGCCTAAGCCCATCGACTCTTTTGGAGGTAGGATGTGAGTTGTCGGGTAGGTAAGTTGAACCAACAAGGCGATTGCCGATAATGGCAAAATGAGAATACCAAGATTCTCAATGGGATTTTTAAATGATGAAGTTAATAGTAAGCTTGATATGAACAGCATCGCGAGCGATGCGCTCAAGGTAAAGCCTAGATTTAAACCATTGGGTGTAAAGGCTTGGCTACTTAATGAGGCGGCGTGCAACAACGTTGCAACGAGGCCAATAATAAGCGCAGGCAGCTTGCTGGTTGCATGATTGCGATCAAATAACCGCCTCACCAACAGCAAATTTGCGGCTAAGTATAGTAAAATGGCAATGGATCCAATCAATATATTGACCATAAATGAAACTCCTCATCACTTGAGTGCAAATAATGACATATCCTGTGGCTGTGTTGAAGTGATAAAGTTAGGTGGCCATTTGGGTAAAAAGTAACAGAATAAATTTACGTCGATATCTTTCTCTTTTTCGATCATTAGATCCTGCGGCGTTATTATACACTTAATTGTCGGCATTTTTTCGATAAATCGCATTTAATTTGTGCACAGACCGGCCAATGCTTATGTTGGGCGCTAAAATGTATTGATCGAATGGGAGGCTTGTCGTATCTCGTGGGTTGTGATATTGCTTAGTGTGGCGGTTTTTGGGCCGTTTAGTATAAAATTTATGCATTTGTTCATTGTTTCGTAAGAGTGGTCGCCGTGTTATGAAAATAAAAAATATCAAATTCATCAGGGATAAGTCAAAAAATGTAAGGAGTATAGCTTAAGTGAAGTTGCGGGTTTTGGGGTGCAGCGGTGGCATAGGGGCCAACTTGAGGACAACATCATTCTTGTTAGACGATGATATTCTCATTGATGCCGGAAGCGGTCTTGGCGACTTAACATTAGCTGAGATGGTGAAAATTCGCCATATATTTTTGACACATTCGCATTTAGACCATGTTGCTTTCATACCATTATTGCTGGACAGCATTTTTGAAATGATAACGCAACCCGTGATTGTCCACGCTCAACCAGAAACCATTCAGGCACTTGAAAAGCACATTTTTAACTGGCATATTTGGCCGGATTTTTCTAAATTACCGCAACCGAGTCAACCTGTGCTCAAGTTTGAACCGATGTATCCTGGTGAAAGAATCGTATTGAACAAGCGTGAGTTCGAAATGATTAAAGTCAATCATATTGTACCGGGGGTGGGTTATTATGTCGCCGGCCCTTCTGGAACATTTGCATTTAGTGGGGATACCACGTCAAACGATACTTTTTGGGAAGCGTTGAATGCGCGTGACCGACTAGATTATTTATTTGTCGAGGTGGCTTTTGCGAACATGCAAATTCCATTAGCACAAGCTTCAAGACATTATTGCCCGGCTTTATTGGCGTTAGACTTAGCAAAATTACGCCATCGTCCTATTATTTATTTAACCCACCTCAAACCCAGTGAAGAGCATATCATTTTCGAAGAAGCAAAACTTGATTGTCAAGATATGAAGTTGAGAATTTTAGCCGGTGGTGAAGTATTCCAGGTATAATGCACAATTTTTAGTGGTTGGGGGTTTCATGTAGCCTCCGGCTTTATTTGTCGATGACAATGGCGCTGAAAAATGTAGGTTGAGTGGGATACATTGAGCTCCTTTATATTTTTTCCTGTGCGTAATAATTTAGCGATTCTCCATTTCTGATAGAGCATCGTTCATTCCTTAGTTTCAGTGCGTGTGGCCTAACCTAAGTCAATCATGGGTTAGGGGTTGTCGCCCGTGATGGGTTAAACACGATTAATTTAGAGAGTAAAACAGATGTTTAACAGTTTAAGCGAAAGGTTAGGGCAAACGCTCCGTGGCATGCGGGGTCAAGCCCGTATCTCGGAAAATAATGTCAAAGAGACACTGCGTGAAGTACGCATGGCTTTGTTGGAAGCCGATGTGGCGTTGCCTGTGGTTCGTGATTTTGTTAATAACGTCAAAGAGCGTGCGCTTGGGCAAGATGTGCTTAAAAGTTTAACGCCAGGTCAGGCCTTTGTAAAAGTTGTTAATGATGAACTGGTTCACGTGATGGGAGATGCGTGCGAAGAGCTGAATTTAAGTGCTCGCCCACCGGCGGTGGTATTAATGGCGGGCCTGCAAGGTGCCGGTAAAACAACCACGGTTGCCAAGTTAGCCCGCTGGTTAAAAGAGCGCAAAAAAAAATCGGTGTTAGTTGCGAGTGCTGATGTGTATCGTCCGGCTGCGATTGATCAACTGAAAACATTATCGAGCGAAGTTGGCGCAGAATTTTTTCCGAGTACCAGCAAAGACAAGCCGGTGACGATTGCGAGAGATGCTTATCAGTATGCGATTAAAAAAGGTCTCGATGTGGTCATTATCGATACCGCCGGTCGGTTGCATATTGATGACGCCATGATGGATGAAATAAAGCAAATACATGCGGCAATTGATCCTGTGGAAACATTGTTCGTAGTTGATAGCATGACCGGGCAAGATGCCGCGAATACCGCTAAAGCATTTAATGAAGCGCTGCCCTTAACAGGGGTGATTCTCACAAAAACAGACGGTGATGCACGTGGCGGTGCGGCGTTATCGGTACGTTCGATTACCGGTAAACCGATTAAATTTCTTGGCGTCGGCGAAAAGACGGAGGCCTTGCAAGCTTTCTATCCTGATCGTATTGCTTCTCGAATTTTGGGTATGGGAGATGTACTTACGTTAGTTGAAGACGCTGAGCATAAAATTGATAAAGATGAAGCACTAAAGCTCGCCAAAAAATTTAAAAAGGGTAAAGCTTTTGATCTGGAGGATTTTTTAGTTCAGATTCAGCAAATGACAAAAATGGGGGGTATTGCGAGCTTGATGGATAAAATTCCTGGCATTAATCAAGTTCCCCAAAAAGTAAAAGAGCAGGTTAACGATAAAGAGATCCGAAGGTTAGAAGCCATCATTTTTTCCATGAACAAGCAAGAACGCCGGCGCCCAGATATTATTAGAGGCTCCAGGAAGCGGCGCATTGCAGAGGGTTCAGGTACGCAAATTCAGGATGTCAATCGTTTATTAAAACAATTTACCCAAATGCAAAAAATGATGAAAAAGATGAATAAAAAAGGCGGTATGGCGGGCATGTTAAGACAAATGAAAGGGGGGGGTAGGCCGGGTCCGGGAGGAATGCCTTTTTAATCGGTGTTACCTGGTCCATTATTTTTGTGTGTGCTTCAGTGCAATTTAAAGAATGTCTGGTGTAATAGTGACCATAGCCATTCAGCAACATGAAATTTTAATTGAGGGAGTGGTTGGGGGGTTCGGGGTAAAAAATAATTAGAATAATAAGGCAAATAATACTTAGAATAATTAGCTGATTTTTACCTCTCTGTCAAAAAGCCCGCGCAATGCGGGTTTTTTTTATGGCTAAAATATTTAATAACTCTCCTAAATGAAATGATATTGTCACGAAACTTAGTGTAACTCGGTATACACTAATCAACTGTATTGGGTACAAATAATAACGATGGCCTATTAATTTCCCATATTTTGATTTGTGGTTTTATTGTGACGTTGCACTTGTTGGCGCAAAAAGCCAATAAAATAAAAAAATTCAGTTAATTCAAATGCATTTTGTTGTGACCTCAAATCATAAATGGACTTTAATGCTATAATTATACTGTCTGCATGGTTCTTTAAGGATAATTCAATAGGCTCAATATGGATTCCAGGGTTGTGGAAAAATTGCAGTCGGTTAGATTTGACCGTTCTGCTATTTTGAGGATTTTGCGATGGAAGACCGGTCAACGGTCGCCTAAATATGGGATGTAAAGATGAGAGTTTATGGCCGGGCGGAGTATAATTACAACAGTTTAAATTTGTCAGATTTCACTTTTCTTAGCACATTAGCCGTTGCCTAGTTGTTTTTACACAAAAATATCTGTGTTTAGGCAGTAATTTTATTATCTGTAAAGTGATAATTTGTTTTTACAATAATCAAGTTTTTTGAGCCATAATTAGGCGCTTAAGCTTGAATGATTAAGGATGATTATCGTGATCAAGAAGATTCTCTTGTGTTGTAGTTTGGATCATGCCATTTTGTCAAACCATGTTGTCCTTGAAACATCAAAATCAATTCAGTTATTGCATAGATTAGCAGGCCGTCCAGAAATCATTCTGGTTTATGCTGGCGGAATAAATTTGCCGTTAATGAAGCAAGCAATTCAGCAGTTCAACATCCCTGTGCCAGATTATGCAATGAGTGATGTTGCCTCGACTTTATATGAGGTGAAGGATCGAGAGTGGCGATTGATACCACAATGGGTTGATGAGTTTAAAAATGATTGGGGTGGTCGGTCAAGATTGGAATTAATCACACTGTTAGCTGATTATCAGCAAATCAGATTGCAAGAACCTGAAAAACAAAATAACTATAAGCTTAGTTACTATGTACACCCGCATATTGATCACTATAAGTTAATTAACGAAATAATATTGCGTTTTACAACATATAATATTCAAGTGAGTGTCATGTGGAGTATTGACCGTATTCTCGATTTAGGTTTGTTAGATATTGTGCCGGCCGGTGCCACTCGACGGAACGCCGTAGACTACTTGATGAAACTTACAAATATTGTGGAGGAGCGGGTGGTATATGCGGGAGATAGTGGTAATGATTTAGCGGTACTCACCAGTGGTCTGCAAGTTATTCTTGGCAAGAATACAGCGTCTGAGCTGTGTGTAGAAGTCGAACGCAGGTTAGGATTGATTGGTGCTTTAGATAAACGGTATGTCGCAGACGGTTGTTTATTCGAAATGAATAGTAATGATTGTGCGGGTGTTATCGAGGGAACGGTTCATTTTTTGCCGGAAGTGTTGGATTGGCTGGAATAGATTGTTGGTGTAAAAGTTTAGTATCGATGAACTTAGATTTGGCTTGCAGTACAAAATGATCGCTTGCTCGTTTAGGATGGAAGGTGTTCAGTACGACATTGCTTACTTGTGGGTGGGTATAGCTTAAAGTAGGTATAAAATTTTTCGCTGGTTGGCCAAGTATTTTATCGTGGCTTTTGCTTGTGTCGATATAAATTTGCCGTTATTCTATAAAGGCTACACTAAAATATAAAAATATGCATTCATTTTTTCTACATCGACTGATTGTCATTGCTGTACTGATTATCATTATGACAAAGCGAGATGTTGGCGTAGCATGTATGTTATCAAGATAATTAATTCAAAAAATATAACCCTGAGTTTCACGCATGAATCATAACTGCGGATTATTGAAGGCCATCTGGGTTCACTGTAGTTCCCGGTATTCGGGCTAAGTGTAGGTAAAGCACGGTGTGGTGCTAAAAACATAAGCGTTTTATCTGAATTAAAATCAATATAACAAATCAATTAAAGCAATTTTTCCTGAATAAGTGGTCATCGACTTGGTGGAACTTTGAGTTAATTGGGGGGAGGGGACATCATGAAGCGAAGGGAATTTATAAAAGCAGGATTTGTGGGAGGGGCGTTATTTTCGTCATCTGGATTGTTAACCTTGTCTTATCCGCCGAGTGCTGAAGCCGCCGTGATTCCGATCGATATGAGTGTGGAGCAAGTCACTTTCGATTTAGTGAATGGGGCGACGACCACAATGTGGCAATTTATTGATTTAGCGGCTAATCCATTAGGCAAATTACCTGTTAGCTATGTTGTTCAGGAGGGGGATGTCTTAAATATTAATTTGACCAATAATTTGTCTCAGCCCATTAATCTGGTGGTACCAGGAATTTTAAGCCAATCAGTGGCGGTGGCACCCGGTGCCACAGAAGCTTATCGAGTTGTTGCCAGACGCGCCGGCAGTTATTATTTCACAGACAGTTATACGCGAGGTATTGGTCAAGCGATGGGTTTATACGGACCACTCATTGTTATGCCGCCAGGGTCAAATGATCGTTTGACTTCGCAGGGACCGCGCTTTGATCGACAATATACCTTGGTTTTGTCTGAGATAGATACGCGCTTGAACGAAGCGATAGCTGCCGGTTTAACTTATGATATGGCGAACTATGAACCGAATTATTTTTTTGTTAATGGTTTTAGTTATCCTCAAACAAAAGACGACCCATCGACATTGATGGAAATGGTGTTAGGCGAAGAGGTGGCGATTCGCTTGATTAATGCTGGGCAAATCCAATATCCGATGCATTTTCATGGTTATCACGTCAATGTAATCTCTCGTAACCGTATGGAAGAAACTCGTATCATTGAAAAGGATACCGTACCCGTTAATGTAAGGGAGTGTGTCGATGTGATTTTACCTGTGGCACAAACGGGTACTTATCCTTTGCATACCCATTACTTGCCGGGTGTTACAGCTAATGGCGTGTATGCCAATGGCGGTTTGTTAGTTATGAATGCAACCGCATAGCCTTAGGAGCATGGCAATGAAAAATGATAGTGTTTCCTCTGAAAGTCGATTAATACTGAATGATGAGCAAGGTTTTACGGATTCCGATAATAGCGATGAGCATGAGTTACCGCTGGCATACCGAGCGGGTGTGTTGGCGGCGT
>VAPL010006231.1_pt1 | contig 14745 bp, 10 predicted proteins | sample 3395061 | NCBI WGS metagenome assembly VAPL01 (sample SAMN08290444, study PRJNA428436) | hydrothermal vent metagenome | isolation source: Deep-sea hydrothermal vent chimney 2 | place: Pacific Ocean: Juan De Fuca Ridge | depth 2182 m m | reverse complement strand
CTCGTTGATTGGTATTGGTAAGACCAATATCATTCCGGCTCAAGTGGGTGGCGGATCTGTTTTTAACGGTAGCTTAGCGACGGGGATAGCGAGTAATTCCGGGGATTTGTTAACGGGGGGCGTCAATGGAACGAATGCTAGCGCATTTGGTGGGTTGTTTAGCTTGGCGATTAACAATACTGATTTCAGCGCTTTTATTGAGGCAATAAAAACCCAAGGTGATGTCCATGTTTTATCTAGCCCGAGAGTGTCAACACTCAATAATCAGAAGGCAGTGATCAAAGTGGGGGGGGATGAATTTTTTATTACAGGTTTGCGAAATCAGCAAGCGGTGTTAGGCGCGACGACCATCGAAACCCCCAGTATTGATATCTCGCCATTCTTTTCCGGTATTTCATTGGACGTGACGCCGCAAATTGACCAACAAGGTAAAGTCATATTGCATATCCACCCAACCATTAGCGAAGTCACCCAAACGGCGAAAAGCTTTGTCCTAGCTGATAAAAATTATACCTTGCCATTGGCGATGAGTTCTATTCAAGAATCGGATAATGTGGTCAGAGCAGCGAGTGGGCAAGTGATTGTGATTGGTGGTTTAATGAAAGAAGCGATCAGTGATGGTAATGCTTCTGTGCCATTATTAGCGGATTTGCCGTTAATCGGTAATCTTTTTAAGCAGAAAAAGTCGACGCGAATTAAAAAAGAATTAGTGATCCTTTTAAAACCAACCGTTGTTGACACGCCAGAGCGTTGGCAAACCCATGTGAATGCCATCAAAGGCCGTTTTGCCGAACTGGAAGAGGTCATCAAACAATGAGCCAAAATATAAGTGCAGCTGTTTTATTGCAACCCATGGATCAGGCGCTAACTACACCGGACTCACAAACCTGGGGCTGGATTTATACGGATTTTTTTGGTTTAAGCCTGCCGCCTTTTTCTTTATTGCCTGATCGAAATTTTTTCTATTGTCATGCCTCTGCTCAAGAAACCCTAAATACACTGTATTACTCGTTGTGCAGTGGTGAATCTATTATTAAAGTAACTGGGGAGATAGGTATTGGTAAAACCGTTTTATGTAATACTTTTTTTTCAGCCTTAGATGAGCATTTTATTGTATTAAAAATTATTAATCCTAATATTGACGCAGAAATATTTTTAAAAGCGATTTTAGATGAATTTAGTTTACCTTATCCGATGAACATTAATGCCCATCAATTGGTAAAGTATGTAGAAAGTTTTTTGTTGGAATTGCATAACAAACGACAATGTCGAGTGGTTGTCTATGTGGATGAAGCGCATCAATTGCCAGAGCAAAGTTTGGAGATTATCCGTATTCTTAGTAATTTGCAAACACAGGATAAAAATTTATTACAATTTGTTTTAGTTGGACAGCCTGCATTAGACAACAAACTCAAAGGAAAAAATATTGTGCCGCTCAGACAGCGAATTAGTTTTTCTGGACGCTTGATTGCGTTAACGCGTACGGAGGTAAAAGAATATGTTTCGTTTCGTTTTGCTCGTGCTGGTCTAGATAAGAAGCAAATGTTTACTAAAAAGGCTTTAAAGTTATTGCACTGGGGGAGCGCCGGGTTACCACGTTTAATTAATATTATTGGTCATAAATCTATGTTGATTGCCTATGGTGAAGGTAAGAGAATCATCACGGATCGGCATGTGATTGTTGCGATTAAGGATACTGAATCGACGCGCCATCGTTGTTTAAAACGTGCTATTTTTTGTCACAGTCTGAGTTGTTTAGCTGGCGTGATTGCCATATTGTTATGTTTTCAATATGTCGAGCTCATTTTATGAGCGTAGTGAATCGCATGCTGTATAGTTTGCGCCTGCGCGCAGTGAAAACCGATGATATGCCGCCATTACTAAAACGATTGTTTGTTATTACCCAATTACGTGACGACGATAATAATTTGCGATGGTGGAAAATTATTATTCCGATGGTATTATTAAGCAGTGCGGTTATTTATACAACGGTTTTCAAGGCCTATAAAGAGGAGCCTATTGAACATAATATGGGTATTAAAACCCTGGCGGTATTAAAAAAACAAGAGACGTTAGAAATTTTATTGCCGGATACAAAAAATGAAAAAAAACATGATGTGGTTGTTGAGCAAGATATAGTGATTGACGACCCGATTGACCAAGATCGCAATGAAATACTTGACCATGCAATGCAGCGAGCGTTGGATCACAAGTTGCCAGATGAATCTATTTTAGAACAGCCAACTGTCATTTCCAGTGAGCCTCATTCACCGATGATGCAAACTCCAGTGAATGAGCGAATGCATACAGAAGATACCACGGGTCACGGTGTCACGGTGCCACAAAACGAGTTTTTGTCCCATCTCCCCGCATTACCCCATCGATTGCTTGATCAAAGTCACCATGACGATGCTTATGTAAAGCTTCATGGATTGGGAGCACCTTTAGATTTTGTGGCGGAAACGGTATCGACTGATGTCAGTCAAGCAATCGAGCCAGATGTGTCGGCGGAGATGATCAGTGAGGCAAAGGTGGTGGAAAATTCTCAAACGGGGCGCAAACATGTTAAGATAGTTGCTCCAGAAAAAAAAGAAAAACCATTGATCAAGAAAAAAGAGCCACCCATTAAAAAACCACAGTTATCCGCTACCGTGGTAACCATCGCCCGGAAAAAAATAATTAAAAAACCATTGCCCTTAACTGCGGAAGAGCAAAGCATTGCCGCCTATACTAATGCCGTGGATGATTTGGTTAAAGGGAAATTGGCGGGTGCAGAGCAGTCTCTTTATCTTGCCCTAAAACATGATAACAATAATCGCCAGGCAAGAGAAACCCTGGCGGGGATATTGATTAATCATCGGCGATTATCAGAAGCACAACAAGTTTTACAGCAGGGCATGCAAGCAGCACCTGATTATTTTCCGTATCGTCAGTGGTTGGCGCGTATTCACTTAGAAAATAATGAACCGGCTAAGGCCTTGCCCGTGCTCAACCAAGGCTCCGATCATTTTCAGGATAATGCGGATTATTTGGCTTTACTAGCCATCATATATCAACAGTTGGGTCGCTACTCAGATGCGATTGAGTTTTTTCAAAAAGCCATTGAATTACGACCGAAGGAAAGCCGCTGGTGGTTAGCGATGGGACTGGCCTATGAAACAGAAAATAATTGGGAATCAGCAAAAAATTCCTATGTAGAAGCGATTAATACCCATCAATTACAATCGGATGCGTCTAAATATGTTTATGAGCGGTTGGCTTTGGTTTCGAACAAGCAATAGAGCTCATTGAATGAAAGCGTGGCAATTAAATCCATGCGCTCAGTATTTTTTCTAGCTGTGATGCGTCGACGGGTTTACTAATAACATCATTCATACCATGTGCTAGACAGGTATTTTTTGCATCGGTTGTGACATGACCGGTGAGGCCAATGATCGGTAGGCTGTGGGTATTTTTTTGTTTTTCTAAAAGGCGTATCTGCTGGGTGGCTTGATAGCCATTGATGATCGGCATTTGAACATCCATAAAAATAAGTGAATATTCTCCATTTTGCCACTGTTCAATGGCTTCTTTGCCATTATTGGCAATATCCACTTGGCACTGAAAAGTTTCTAAATAGGCGCGGGTGACATATTGATTGACGGCTTCGTCATCGACAACTAAGATCCGTGCATTAAATGTTTTTTTGGGCGAAACATGAGTTGATTTGTCATTTTTCGTTTGATTTGTACTTTTATTTTGATGATTATCATACATTGTTGTAATGGTGGAATAGAGTGTGTTGGGCAAGTAAGGTTTGATAAGATAGCCTTGGGCGCCTAAGGCTTGATAGTATTCATCATAACTTTTACCTTGTTGCAAAGAGGCGTTGTTTTGCCGATCAATAAATAGAATTTTACTACCGGCTTGGGTCGCGGATTTTATGACAGACTCAATCTCGATTTGTGTGTAGGGCTCACAAATGATTAATAATGAATAGCTGTTATTGGTTATTTTCTGGGTCGCAAGATGATGATCCTGGCAAAAATCCATGGCGATTTGCCAATGTTTAAATAACTCAGTAATTGTTGAGGTGTGTATTTGATGACCACCGAATAACAATATATTGATGGCTTGAGTAAAATTCGTGTTATGTGGATGATTGCTTTGCTGCGAGTCAATGGTTAAGCATAAATCAAGAAAAAAAGTGGAGCCTTCTCCCTCGACACTTTCAATACCGACAGTGCCCTGCATTAGTTCGGCGAGTTTTTTACAAATGGATAACCCGAGTCCGGTGCCTCCGTATTGGCGAGTGGTTGATTTATCGACTTGCTGATATTCGCCAAATACTAAATTGAGTTTGTTGGCGGGAATGCCTATGCCACTGTCTTTGACCTCAAAACGTAATTTAATTACATCTGCTTGGGTGTCAGAGAGTGATATATTTAAAAAAACATAACCACTCTCAGTAAATTTGATGGCATTGGTCATAAAATTCATGATGATTTGCCGAATGCGGATAGCATCACCAATAAGGTAAGTTGGAATTTTTGGATCAATTCGGGTTTCCAGTGCAATTCCTTTTTGGTGGGCCGTGAGGTCTAATAAACTGCAAATTTCCAGCATCGCCTCGGAAAAATGAAAGGGCATGGGGTCGAACTCTAGTTTGCCTGCTTCAATTTTTGAGATATCGAGAATATCATTGATCAAATGTAATAGGGATTGACCGGATGAGATGATTTTATTAGTGTATTCGCGTTGTTGATTGTTTAATTGGGTGTATAACAATAAATTAGCCATGCCAATAACCCCATTCATGGGGTTTCTTAGTTCATGGCTTATGCTGGCGACAAACAGGCTTTTTTGTTGGGTGTGCGCTTCTGCCAGTTCTTTGAGTTCGACAAGGCGGTGCTCGGCTTGTTTTCTTGCGCTAATGTCCACACCATAAATTTGTACCAGAGGTGGCTGAAGTTGTTTTAATGGATGTAAATACCAAAGGAACCATTGCTTGTTATGTTGACTTTCGATATCCACTAAGGTTTGATTTTGTTGTAAGCAGTGTTGACATTGTTGTTGCAAGCCTTGAGGAAAAATCTGTGGTACACCTTCATCATCGAAACCGTGCTCTACCATTAATTGGGTGGCTGTCGGATTAGCATAATAAATGACTGCATTTTCATCTAATTGAATGATCGGGGTTGGGCTTAGCTCGGCAAACAGAGACAGTTTTTTTAATTCGCTTTCACTAAATTGTTTTTGGGTACAATCTTGAAACTGAATAATAAGTTCTGGCTGGTGGTGATTAATGACGGATAGGAGGCAGGTATCGATATTTAAATAAATGCCTTCTTTCGTTAACCACCAAGCTTCCTGGCTGGCTGAGTTATTATTGGGTTCTGCAGCGATTTTAAATGGGCAATGTTCTGATGAATGTTTATATTCTTCTTTGTTGATGCAAAGCAGGTCATGCATATTTTTGCCAATTAGCTCATGTTTTCTCCAGCCGAGCAAGGTTTCTGTTTGCGGGTTGACATCTAGGATAGACAGATGCTGATCAAGGCGGATGATGCCATCGGGGGATTGCTCAAAAAGCAGCCTTGCTGTGTCTTGATAAATGATTGCTTGGTGTTGAGTCTGTGGCATCAGGTTTTCTTTGGTTTATCGTAATTCAAAACGGTGATTCTTCAATATCAGGTAATGTTGAAATCACTGAGACAATTTTTCTATCTGAGGTATTTTCTTGTGTTAAATCGATAATGATTGGCGATTGATAACGTTTTCCGGTCGCATCGAAATATATTTTAATTTTGGGCGATAATTTATCTTGACGGTTAATTTCGATGACACGTGCTTTTTCTCCGCTTTTGAGTACCACAGAGCTTGTGAGTGGATAGACGCCAACGATTTCAAGCAAGCAAGCCACCAACTTGTCTGTGTAATGGCCTTTTTGAGCATCTTGATAAATGGCTTTTAATGCGTTAGCGGGGAGGACGCCGGGTTTATCTTGTAAACCGTGTAACATTTCATCATAGGTATCGCAAGCTTGTAATATCTCAAGCATTGAATCGTTAGTATGCGTTTTTAAATTCTTTGGATAGCCTTTAGCATCGTTAGGTTCATGATGGTGAATGACAAGATCTTTAACTTGATCAGGAATCTCGGGGTTTTTTAAAAGTACATTTTCTGCAATGGCAATATGTTGTTTAACTAAGCGTTTCTCTGTCGATGTATAGGGTTTTTTATTGCCAAAAAGATTGAGTGGTAATTTAGCCCAACCACAGTCGTGAAGCAGTGCTGCCATGCCGAGTGTTTGAGTATCTTTTTCATTGAGCTCCATGGCGAGTGCTAAACTCAACACGAGACTAAGTACTGATGAACCATGTTCTTCCAGTTTTGCATGAGGGCGGGGCAAATAGAGCAACATTAAAAAAGCTTGGTCATTGCGTTTTAAACTGGAAATACATTCATTGATCACTGGGCTGAAAGCTTGTATTGAAATTTTCTTTCCTTGCTTTACTATCAAGCTAAGGTTTTTAATTAATAATTTAATTTCGGATTGAATTTTCCTGGCATTTATCATTTCTTGTTCGATGGAAACAAGACTCTCGTTGGTATTTTCTGCCGACGCTGATGTGGGTTTTAGTTTTATCTCAGGGGCAGCAGGTTGCTTGGGTATCGCTTGTTGGGAGAGTGATGCGACTTCAGCTGTTTGCCAAACATCAATGCCTTTTTGTAAATCAATGGAAACGAATTTAACGCCGGCTTGTTTCAGTAATAAGATATCATTCGGCTCAGTGATTTTTCGTTTATGACGTAAAAAAGGGCTCTTTACCCACGAAACGTCCATTTCATCAATAAACATTCCTATTTTTAACTGTTCAACAGGTATTTGGCGCGTTAGCATGGTTTTTTTGATCAGTGTGATATTTGATAGATGATGATCGACGGTGTCATTAATGTTTAAATTGTACTAATTGCTCTTCAAGTTCAATACTTAACTTGTTCAATGCAACACTACTATGACTGGTAGCTTCGGCACTTTCTGTATTTTTTCCTGAGATAATTTTAATGTCTTGCACATTTTTGGATACTTCTTGTACCGCCGCGCTTTGCTGTTCGGTCGCCACCGCAATTTGGCTATTCATGTCGCTAATCACGACAATGGACTGTAATATTTCCCGCATAGCTGCACGAATTTCATTGGCTTGTTTGATGACTTGATCGGTGCCCTGCTGACTTTTGTCCATGGCTTTGACTGCGGAGGCTGAGCCAGATTGTAAATCTGAAATTAGCTTTTCAATCTCAGAGGTGGAACCTTGCGTGCGCTGTGCGAGAGTCCTGACTTCGTCTGCAACAACGGCAAAGCCACGGCCTTGTTCACCCGCCCGGGCGGCTTCAATGGCGGCATTCAAAGCCAATAAATTTGTTTGTTCGGCAATGCCTTTGATGACATCTAATACTTTGCTGATATTGTCGCTCTCTGATCTGAGCTGGTTGATCACGGATGAGGACGATTGTATTTGATCGCCTAGGTTGGAGACGGATTGAATGGTCGTATCTAGGGTTGTTGCTATGTTATCGGATTGATTTTTGGCGGTTGAGGCAGCTTTAGCCGCACTGTCCGCATTGACGGCGACCTCTTTGACTGAACCGGTCATTTCTTCGATGGATACGGCGACCCGATCGGTTAATTGATGCTGATCATTCAGGTCATGACAGGTGTCTTGCGACAGATTGTTTAAGCTGGTGGATTCGGTTGCAATATTCTGAGATGAAGACATCACTTTATCAATTAAATTTCTTAAGACGTCCACGAAAGTATTTAAACTAGCAAAAAGCACACCGATTTCATCTTTTTGATCAATGTTTATTTTTTTTGATAAGTCCCATTCACCTTTGGCCATCGCGGCAAAATGGCGGCTGGCCTCGGCAATGGGTTTGACGATTAATTTGTCCAGGCTGGTGAAAATGAGAAAGCATAAACCTAATAGAGCAAGACCTACGCCGATTGATGTTATCATTAAGGTTTGGATTGTGTTTTCAATTTTTTGCAAATTAGTTTCAATAAATTGATCTTCTGCCTCATAGACAGTATGAATGCGTTCAATTAATTTTTCGGCGGTGCGATAACAGTCTTCGCCAATCATGTTGCTTGCAGTGGAAAAATCACCTGTTTTGATATGTTGGTAAATGGCGACAGCGACATTTTCGAAACTTTTATAATCTTCTTCAATGCCATTGATGAATGTTTGTGGATCGCTATGGGTATGAAATTCTATATTTTTTTTAAACGTAATATATTTGTCTTTGGCTTTTTCCATCGCTACGGCAAAATGTTGAAATTGATGGCTGGCTTGCGTTATTTTAAGTTCATCTTTGATTTCGCTGAAAATATAAAAATCACGCAGCCAAACTCTCGCTAGCAGAAAGCTTTCGCTTAGCTCGTTTAAGCTATGTACGTTTTCTTCATACTGTTTGTATAGTTTTTTTTCATTTTCTGTCAACTGATGAAACATACCTAAGGCGATGGCCATGAAGGAGCCCATGACTAAAACCAGGATACTTAGTGATAAAATGATTTTTTGTCTAATGGGTAAATTAGCCAGTAGTCTCATGAAATATTCCTTTATGGTACTAATTTTTAATGTGCTAACGCCAAAGTGATATCGACGGAGGATTGCTGTTCTTTAGCCTATATTTCCTACTAAAGCTGATGGGAATTGTGAAGCGTTTTGATTCTATATGGGTTTTTGAACGAGAGTGGCTATCCTTGTATTGCCGAGCGAAGAAAAATTAGGCGGGATAGGCTAGCCATTAATCAAGATCAAATGATGGCTTGCTCAATGCTAATGTCGGCGGTAACGATGGTTGGTTGTGGGAGATGAAAATCGAAGTTAGGAGTGGGGTGATGTATGATCGAGTGGAAAAACTTTATCAGGATTGAGTATGTTCTGCGGATCAAATAATTTTTTAATATTTTTCATGATGGCCAAGGTATTTGGGTCAATTTCTCGGTCAACAAAGTCTCTTTTTTCGATGCCGACGCCATGTTCGCCTGACAGTGTGCCTCGCAAGGCCAGCACTAGGGAGAATACTTCGTCTAAGCAGGCATGGGCAGCGCTAAGTTGTTGTGGGTCGTCGGGATCAATGAGTAAGTTAACGTGAATGTTTCCGTTACCAGCATGGCCAAAATTAACGATTAATACGTTATGCTTTTTGCTGAGCTGATCAAGGCCGTTTAGCAGTGCAGGAATTTCTGATACGGGGACGACGACGTCTTCATTAATTTTTTTAGGTGCAATCTTTCTTAGGGCGGGAGATAGCGCCTTTCTAGTTGCCCATAAGGCTTTAATCTGTTCGCTGGTTTTGGCTTCCACCATTTGTTGCAATGCTTGATTGGTGGCGGCACGTTGTACTTGGCGGGAGGCTTCATCAATACCGGCACCTTGCCCATCCACTTCGATCATTAACATGGCGCCAGCGTTAGGTGGCAGGTAAGCGGTTGATTGGCTGCGTATCATGTCAATGGCTTTGCCGTCGATGAACTCTAGCGCAGAAGGGGTGACCGGTTGTGCCATGATGGCGGCAACGGCTTGAGCTGCGCCATCAATGGTTTGATAAATGGCCTGCAGGGTGCGTTTGGTTTCAGCGATCGGCGTAAGCTTTAAGGTGGCTTCGGTGATAACGGCTAAGGTACCTTCTGAACCGATGATCAGCCGGGTTAAATCGTAACCGACTACGCCTTTGCTGGTATACGTGCCCGTGTGGATGGTGTTGCCTTCGCCGGTGATGGCTTTGAGGCCAAGCACATTATCTCGGGGAGTGCCATATTTGACGGCTCGTGGACCGGAGGAGTTAAAAGCGAGGTTGCCGCCAATGGTGCAGTAGGCGGCGCTTGTTGGGTCGGGTGGCCAGAAAAATCCATGGACGGCTAACGCGTCTTGAACTTCTTGATTAGTGGCGCCAGGCTGGACGGTCGCTGCTCGATTGTCGGGATCAATGGATAGGATGGCTTTCATACGTTCAGTGGAAAGAACTAATCCGCCACGTAATGGCACAGCGGCGCCGGTGGTGCCGGTGCCGCGCCCTCTTGCAATGACGGGTATTTGGTATTGTGAGCATAATCCAATGATTTGTTCGACCTGCTCATGAGTTTGTGGAAACGCAACAATATCCGGTGCTCGGTGTTGACGGCTATTGTCATAGCCGTAGGGCCAGCATTCGGTGGCATCGGTTAATATTTGGTCTGTCGTTAAGATTGTTTGCAACTCAGCAATGACGCTGGTGGGAATTGGCTTATTCACTGGACATTTGCAATATATTTTGTTGGGGCAATATGGTGATGTCATCTTCATCGCTTGCTCCCGAGGGGCTCACGGCTTGAGCGGGTTGTTGTTTTGTCTCTAGCGTCGATACTGTTGACTCGGCAGTATCGGGTTCAACAGGTGTCGGTGGCCCTGTGTTTGCTAATCGTGTGGATGCATTAACATTAGGCGTGGTTTCCGGCAGGCTTCCCTGAGGAGGGCTGAGCGGTGTTGTTGGCGCGTTTTTATTGGCAATCAGCGTGGTATTGTTTAGTGGTACGCTGGGATCAATGGGTTCAAAGAACGTGATGATGCTATCGATTCCTTGGGTGCTTGCGCTGATATCAATGATTTTGACGGATTCTTCGGGACTGACTAAGCCCATCAAGTAGACAATACCATTTGAAGTGATCACTTTAGCATGGCTGCTAAATGCATTATTGCTGGCTAAACGTGCTTTGATCTTGGTGGTGATCCAGGCATCATTCGATCGATTAGCCAGGCTGATGGGCACGGCGATTTTAATTTCATTGAATATTTTTCGAACATTTCTCAAGGGCTGAATAATGTCTTGTACGGCGTTTTTCATGGTCTCTGTTGGGGTTTCTCCAGTGAGCAGCACGATGCCATTATAGCTGGTGACAGCGACTCTGACGTATTTAGCTAAGCCTTGATCGCCGTAAATGGCATCGGTTGCTTGCATTTCAATCGCTTGGTCTTCGATCATTTTGGCCATTTTGCGCCGATCCATGGCGATGCTGGTGCCCGTACCTGCGAGGGTGCCAGCGATGATAACGGGGGTGCAGCTCTGGGTTACCAGGGTGGAAGCAAGCAGCATAATAGTCAACCAAATTCCAGTGAGTTTGTTTATCATTTGCATTGTCTGTTAGTTGCTGAGCAGGGTCAAATTTGTGAAGTTACGATTCGTTAATTTTTTAATTGTAAGGTATTGGACTATTACGAATCATAGATGTTGTTTTTTAAATAGCAAGTTTTGCCATTGGTTGAGCGAACGCATGGCCTAGTGGCCGTCAAATGCGTGTTGTATCCATTCAAACTGATATTCATTTTGCTGTATTGTGACAGCGATGACATCGAATCGACACGGTTTTTTCGCAAAATTTTTATTACGCTGTAAGTAGTGGGACGCCGCTTTTATCAATTTTTTTTGTTTGCCTAGGGTAACCGTTTCTAATGGGTTGCCAAAGGCGATATTTTTTCTGAATCGTACTTCTACAAATACGATGCTGTTATTATGTTTGGCAATAATGTCCAGTTCCCCGACTTTGCATCGATAGTTTCTTTCGAGAATGCTAGCGCCTTGTTGTTGTAAAAACTCGCCGCTTAAGTTTTCTGCGAGCTGGCCTGTGATAATGGCAGAAACCATGGGAGATGCTATTGATGGGCTGAATAGTTTGGCGTGGCGATTATAATTTCGGGAATGCCTCGCTGAAATTTAGCCCAGGTGACTCGTCGGTAAATGTGATTGTTATCATCCATATGCAGTTTTCCGGTGGCACCGTGTAGTTGAGCATTGGGGTTGGCTCGCAACCAATTGATATTTCTCAGTGTCCGGTAGGCGTCAACCCCTAACGCAAACAGTCGGCCGAGTTTTTTACTTTGCATAGGCCAAGCGTTTTGAATGGTGTCCCGAATGGGCAGGCCACTACTGGTTTCCAAGGTCCAAGGCATGTCAGCAATGACTACACCGTTCATGTCGCGGTCGGCAGAGGGGTCAATTTTTCCTGTAAAGCTATGTGATGTGGTGTAAATAGGGATTTTTCTTGCACGATAAAATTTAAATTGGGGCGGAATCAAGCGTGCCTGACGGGGAAAGGCGGCCATAAAAATGAGGTCAACATCTTGTCGTCGGTAGGGTTCGAATTCTAATTTCCTGCGAAGTCGTTTGCTCAAGGCACGGCGCCGCTCATTACTTTGATTGATGTTTAATAATGATTTAATCGTGTCTGAGAAGTCATTTTTTTGCGGGTTGTAAGATTTAGCACCAACCACGGTGCCGCCTAATGTTTCCCAATATTCGGTAAATGCATTTTGTAACCGCTGCCCCCAGTTTCCTTCAGGAAAGATGATAGCACTGTTGGTATGGCCATCAAGCCAGGCCCGTTCGGCAAGTTGCTGAGCTTCATCTTCTGGAGAAAGTCCGAACTGGTATAAATTATGTGCGAAAAAACGATGATCTTCCAGGTAGTTGAGCGCCACCGTGGGCACGCTGAAATGAGCATTGCGTGCTAAAGTATCAACGGATTTTTTGTGGAGTGGTCCGACGATAATGTCTGCGCCATTCGCAATGGCTTGTTCGAATAGCTGTACGATATTATTTTCAGGGGTGGCTGTTCCTGAATTGTAAAACTGTAGTGTAGGTAAGCTATTTGGGTTGTTTTCTTTTACACGATGATCGTTATAATAGGCGGCGATAAATCCGTCGCGTACGGCTTCGCCTGCTTTTTTAAAAGGGCCTTCAAAGGGCAATAATAACGCAATGGTATTGAGTGCGAGGGGGGACTCATCTTTAGGGGGCGTGAGTGAACTTAACAAACTTGGTTGAATCGGGTGGTTGGGGAAACGCGTGACCCAGGCTTCAATTTGATTGGCTAATTGGTAAGAATCTTGTGCTTTTTTTAATAAGAAACTCAGTTCGGTCCAGCCAAGTAAGGTGATTGAGGTTGGTCTGGAAAGAATGCGCAATATGTCGGCTTCGGGCAGTGAGCTGAGCGTGAGTAAAATCGCTTGTTGGTTAGCCAAAATGACAGGATTGTCTGTCAGCATAGCGTCGATGATAACTCGTTCGTCTACGGCTTCTTGAATGTTGCCAACCATTTCAAAGGCGGTCACTTTTAGCTGGCGAATATCGAGCTGTAATTCGAAAGGCATTTGTTCTGTGACTGGAGCTTGCATTATCCAGGCAATGGCCGTTTCGGCATTTCTTTCATGTAAAGCGATTTTCGCATGGTATAGGGCAAACAGTGATCGGTTTGATGGACTGAGTTGTGCGTTATCAATATCTTGTAGCAGAAACTTTGCCGGTTCAAAGTTATTACCTTTGATGAATAGTTCAACAGATTTTAGTTTGAACTGATGTCGTTGAGGTGGCGGGGTTTCGGTTGAGAGTTTATTGTAAATTGCTGCAGCATCAAGCCATTTTTCGTTTTTCTCATAGCCTAATGCTTGTTCGAATAAGCTGGGCTCTTCGATGATGGGCAGTGATTTCGCTTGTTTCTCGGGAGATTGCGTGGTTTGTTCTTCGATGGTCGCACAGGCGGATAAATACACGCTAATGAAAATGAATAGAAGGCGGTGTTTACCTAGCATGTTTAATAATGCCAATGTTGATACTCCCAAAATTAATCTGGTGACGATTCGGTTGCTTGGTGTTGTTGGTTGTATTTTAGGCTGAAGCGTTGCTTCAACAAGCTGCTTGGCTAAAAATATTATCTTGCTCTGATGGTTTTTCGCTCGCCCCTTTAACTAAAAAACCGCTTAAAAAATGAAACATCAGGATAAAATTAACGTGTCTAATGACAGTGGTACTATATATGTTGTGGCTACCCCCATCGGAAATCTGGCGGATATTAGCTGGCGCGCCATCGAAACATTAAAGCGCGTCGATACTATCTTAGCTGAAGATACTCGACATACGATGGCTTTGTTGCGTCACTATGGAGTGGCTACGCGATGTTTTTCTTTCCATGAGCATAATGAGCGTCACCAGTCTGCCCGGCTTTGCGAGCGGGTGGCGCAGGGCGCAACAATCGCCTTAGTGTCGGATGCGGGAACGCCACTGATTAGTGATCCCGGTTTTTATTTTGTTCGCATGGCTAGAGCAAAGAATCTCCATATTGTACCGATCCCTGGCGCGAATGCTATGGTTTCTGCGTTGAGTGTTGCAGGATTACCCTCCGATCGGTTTATTTTTGAAGGTTTTTTGCCCGCCAAAGCCGAGATGCGCAAAAAATATTTAATGACAATGCAGCATGAGCCGCGGACCCTGATTTTTTACGAAGCGCCTCATCGGTTGCTGGCCACATTGCAATGTATGGGGGAAGTATTTGGTGGTACGCGTGATGTTGTACTCGCTCGTGAATTAACCAAACGCTATGAGACCGTTAAGAAGTTGTCACTTTCCGAGATGTTACAGTGGGTGGATGAGAGCCGTGACCAGACAAAAGGAGAAATGGTGTTGTTGGTGGCGGGGGCGGATAAACTATCACAAGGCCCGCAGGAGATACAAAAAATGCTGACCATCTTACTCGATGAGATGCCACTAAAGCAGGCGGCGCATGTGGCGGCTAAGCTCACGGGTGGGAAAAAAAATGAGTTGTATCAATTGGCACTGCAGTTGAAAAATAATCCAGCCGTGGGCGATGGTGATGAAATGAACTAGCGGTGGATCATTCACTGTTTTGTTCGGCAAAATAAAATGATGAGATGTGTGTTGGTTTTG
>VAPL010073529.1_pt1 | contig 14752 bp, 13 predicted proteins | sample 3395061 | NCBI WGS metagenome assembly VAPL01 (sample SAMN08290444, study PRJNA428436) | hydrothermal vent metagenome | isolation source: Deep-sea hydrothermal vent chimney 2 | place: Pacific Ocean: Juan De Fuca Ridge | depth 2182 m m | reverse complement strand
TACGTGACCACAAAACCCTATTGTATCAGATCAGTCAAAGGTAAAATCATTATTTTTTTTAACGAGAGAAAGAAACAAAAGGCGAAGGAGTCATTGTACGATGAAATCACTGAGGCTGAAAATCTTTTAGCAGAAGGACAAGGTATCAAGAAATCACTCTATCAGTATTTTGATAAAAAAAACAGCTTTATATTACTTTCCCAACACTGATTCCGGAAAGCCCTCCAAAAACACTCAGCGCGACATCAAGCAAACATCAACCAGTAAACCCGAATATTTCTTCGATTGGCTAAATATTAACGTCCCGTCATAATGTTTTACGATATCATGAACAATGGCCAGACCCAGGCCATAGCCTGCAGTAGACTCATCAATTCGAGTACCACGCTGTGATAAAATTTTTAATTTTTCATCACCAACCCCAGGGCCATCATCTTCAACAGTGAAACAGAGGCAGCGATCATTATAAATGACATTTAACGAAACAATCGCCTCTGTCCACTTACAGGCATTCTCTAGAAGATTACCGAGCAGCTCCAGCACATCCTCTCGGTCAAAAGGACAACTACGAGTCACTGGATATTGCACAAAAAACTCGATGTTTTTGTTTGCATATACACTTTTAAGCGTCTCTACTAAAGACGCTACATCTTCATGCAAATCAAATCGATTCACCGATGATATTTGACTCGCCAATCGGGCTCTTTTTAGTTCACGTTCGGTAAACCGCCGCATGACATCGGTTTGCTCCAAAATCAATTTTTGCAACTCTGGATTTGCTTTAATTTCAGGCCGATTCGCTTGTTGTGCTAATAACGTTAACGGTGTTTTTAAGGTATGGGCAAGATTACCGAGTGCATTCCTCGATCGCTGTAAGCGTTCTTGCAATAATAAAATCAGTCGATTAATTTCCTGTACTAATGGCAATATCTCGGCCGGTACACCTTCATCAATATGGCTGGATTCCCCTCGCTCCAAAGCTTGTATTTGAGCTCGTGCTTTAAGTACTGGCCGCAAACCTCGCATAATAATCGTTCGCTGCAATACAATTAAAACCATCAATGCAATGACCGAAATAAACGCATAGGTAAACTGCAACTCAACAATATCTTCCTTCATATCGGTCACATCATGCGCCATCACAATGACAACATGGCGACCATTTTTTTTATAACCACGTCCATACAAAACAAGAATTTTCTCTTGCGGTCCGATCATGTGATCGATGACTATCTCTCCAGTAGCGACTTCCATTTTATTGAGTGCTTCATCCCACAATGAGCGAGAGCGAAATGTTTGATCTCCAATATCCAACCGATAATAATGCCCCGAAAAAGGCTGGTGATAGGCATCAGAAATCCGCACAGTGTTCAATTGAAAAACACCCTTTTCATCAGAGTCCAAAGCCACTAACAAGGCTTCTGCATCATGCCTTAACCGATTATATAAAAATTCGCCTGCCACGTGATTAATGGCATAACTCACCACTCCCCACTGCAATACAAAAAAAATAATCAATGTAGCAATCAAGCCGGCATTCAAGCGAGCCCGTAATGACCACATTAAACGTGTCCTTCAAAAATATATCCCTGTCCACGCCGTGTCTGAATCACATGAGCACCTAACTTTTGGCGTAACCGTTTCACATACACTTCGATCACGTTACTGTCTTTTTCTGAGTCATAGTCATACACATGCTCGGTTAAGCGACTTTTAGATAATATTTTACCTGGGTTCAACATAAAATAACGCAGCAATCGAAATTCTGTGCCAGTGAGTTCAAACAGTTGTCCATTCTCGTCGATCACGGTTTGCCTTTCTTCATCTAAGGTCAGCTGTGCCTGTGTTAATAGGCCAGTATTTTCTCCTTTATTCCTGCGAATTAATGCTTGTAGACGTACGACTAATTCTTCCACATGAAATGGTTTGGCTAAATAGTCATCTGCACCGGCTCTAAAGCCATCGACTTTTTCATGCCATTCCCCGCGTGCCGTTAAAATTAATACCGGTACACTAACTTGTTTGCTGCGCCAGTTCCGTAGCACATCTAAACCCGGCCGCTGCGGCAAACCTAAATCTAAAACGATCGCATCATAGGGTTCCACCTCCCCCAAGTACTCCCCATCAACACCATTATCTGCCACATCGACAGCGTATCCCGCTCGCTTAAGATCCGCTTTCAATTGCTTGCTCAGCTGTACATCGTCTTCCACTACCAATATCCGCATATTTAGCTATCCTTTTCAATACTGATAAACTTGCCGCTGACCGCATCGTATCTCAGTTCCCAGACAATGCCTGCGCTGTCTAGTATTTCTACTTCATACAAATAACCTGACTCATCATACTCTAGCTCTACCTCTAATAACTCGCCGGGTTTGCGCTGATAAGCATCCGATAATAGCGCGGTCAATGAAACAATATTTCCGGATTGACGTAAAAGCATTGCATCTTCATGGTCTGCTGAAGCCATTGTCCCCCACCACAGTAAACAAATCACAACCAATGATCTAGCGACTTGCATTACATGTACTCCTTCAACCTTACAACTTAGGTGAGTTGAATACACCGCCTTATCGTTAGTGCATGGCTCCCCATTATGCATCCGGTAGTATTATTTTTATACCCAATGTCACACGCGTCGTAATATTATTGTCGAACTCTTTTAAAATGGAATATAATATAGCGACATTCAAGTATGTGCTCGACCTGTCCCTTTGCCTCAGTGGCGACCTAATAACCCGCCCCTGTCAGCACTTTATTTTTCGCGCCTCCATATACAGCTATATTCCTGATGGATACATGAACATTTATTCATGAAACTTCAGAGTAAAAAAAGGTTGTGAATCATAGCTGAATTGCCAGGGAGCACAGCAACAAACAATATTCTTTTGTTTGATATGCCTATACTTTAGGTCTAAAATACTGTGAATTCTCATAAAATACTTCACTGATATTTTCCGCATACCAACCCGGCACCCCCAGCAACGGAAAAGCAGCCAAGTCAGCCGGGCTAGATAACCCGTCATTTTGTAAGATATGCTGGCAAACAAGCTGGTCCAAGATAAACCACTGCTGCTTTATTGGCTTGTGAAAAAAGGCTTCATTCACTTGAATCGATAGCGCCTTACCGGTTAAACCCAGATAAGGGTTCAAGGCTTTTTCGTATAATGCATGACCGAATACATAGGCTCCGCAAACGCGACCCCAATCTGAGCGATTGCGCCAGAACAACCCCTTCCACTCATGGGCCTCCAGGGCTTTTTGGCGCCCCTCATCGCAATAAGCGAAAATAACACCACATTCATCAAATAATGTGAGTGCATCACGTTTGGTTGTTCTTTTTTTGCTTGGCTGATGCCTCAATTCCGTCACATGTTGGGCGTTAAGCAGGGCCTTAATGGTAGGGTAACCCAACCAAATCAGCGCGTTAAAAAAATCATGCCAATTCGCCGAGCGCGTACTAATTACTCCCGTTTGAAATATACGTGCTTCATAATAAAATTCCGGATTGGGTAAGGTATGATCTTGTCGATGAAACTGGATGGGAATGTTTTGGATATTGCAAATAGGGTCATCCATTAACCTCATTAATGCCTCGCAGCTCGGCCAATCTGACCATCGTTGCTTCTGAAGCAGACCAGCAATATCATCAAAAACAGCGGATTTTTCAAAAAAATCCGCTTGCCATTGGTCACTCATGATCACCATGCGATTCATTCATTATATCAATTGAAATTCCTTCGCGTGAATATATTCATTCGCTACAGGTATATTCAAATCACAATGTCTTTGGGCAACATTTTCGGCGCTTTGATTTGTATTCGTTTATAACGTGCTGTCTCACCGCTGAGAATATTAATATTGCTTTTCGAGGTATTAAATAATTTGGCTAAAAATTTGATTACGTGTTGATTCGCCTTACCCTTCACCGGGGGAGCCGTTAAGCGAATCTTTACCGCACCATCGTAAGCGCCCAACCATTCATTCTTACTTGCTCGTGGTTGAATCTTCACACTTAACAACAAATTATTTCCGTCCCATTCATACCATGAGCTTTTCACTCCCACGAACGGATTTTAACGGCCCACAACACCCGCCATATCACCGATCGGTGCAACCACTAACATCGATATTAACTGCAACAAAACCATCACCACAATGGGCGACAAATCAAACCCAGAGATCGCTGGCATGATTCGCCGTGCCCGACTTAATAAAGGCTCATTCAACGAATATAAAACACCAGTAATCGGATTATAGTTTCCTGGGCTGACCCAACTCAAAATAACTTGAATCAAAATAGAAAAAATAAAAACATTGATCACCAAAGCCAGCAACTTGGCAAAGCTAATCACAAATATCGCAGTAAAAGCTGGCATCTGCCCGATAATAATGCCGATTAAGACTAACTCAATCCCCTGCACAACCATTAGCAATACGATGGACGCCATATCGATACCACCAAAACCGGGAATATAACGGCGGAATGGCTTAAGCAAAGGATCGGTGACCTTGATCAAAAAACTGCCCACAGGATTACGAAAATCCGCTCGCACAATTTGCAACAAAAACCGCAGCATAATGGTTAACAAAATTAATCCAAAAATCGTTTGGACTAAAAATATCCCTGCATTACCTAAATACGAATTCCCCATTTATTCCGCTCCAAATTCATGTGCTAACTCTTCTGAGCGTTTGCTCGCCGCCATTAAGGCCTCTTGTAACAATGTCTCCATCCCTCCGTCCAACAATTTAGTCAAGGCCGCTTCGGTAGTACCTCCGGGTGAGGTGACATTTTTTCTTAAATTCGCGACGGAAGAATCACTTTCCAACGCGAGTTTTGATGCACCAAAGGCCGTTTGGACGGTAAGTAACCGAGCGGTATCGGCCGGCAACCCCATCTGAATCGCTGTTTTTTCCAACAGTTCCATGAGCAAGAAAAAATAAGCCGGCCCACTGCCTGAAAGCGCTGTCACCACATCCATCAAAGCTTCTTGCTCAATCCAGCAGGTCATGCCAACACCGCGTAAAATGGACTCCGACAAATTTCTTTGTTCTTCACTGGTGCATTCATTAGCATACAGCGCAGTTGCACCACTGCGCACTAAGGCGGGCGTATTGGGCATGGCTCGAACGATGGCAACATCGCCCCCTAGCCAACGATGAATATCTTGCACACGAATCCCTGCTGCAATGGAAATAATCACCGCCTGACTGTCATTAGCTACCGCCGCAATATCGAACGTAGCGTCTTTAAACTGTTGTGGTTTAACGGCTAAAATCACAGCATCTGCATGCGCCATGGCCGCTTGTGTATCGGTGGACGTTTTGATCTGAAAACGCTCTGTCAACAAAGTCAACTTATTTTCATCGATATCAGTCACCCATAGCTGATCCGGAGAAATCCCATAGTTTAGCAATCCTCCAATCAAGCTAGCAGCCATATTACCGCCGCCGATAAACACAATTTTCTTATTTTGCATCATAATCCTAACCTATTCCTTACTTGACGGTAGCAGAGTGTAGCGTATTTGCAGGCATCATAAAAATCATCGATGCCCAAAAATCGCTGTCCCAATACGCACCATGGTCGCCCCTTCTGAAATCGCTGCTTCCAAATCGCCTGACATCCCCATCGACAACACATCAAGCGGATAATTAAACTGCTGCGTCATGGCCTCTCGTATTTGAGCTAATTCCCGAAATGCCTGTCGCTGAGCCTCCGGGTCTTGACTTGGCGATGGAATGGCCATTAACCCCCTGAGTTTGAGGTAGGGTAATTGTATGACAGATTCTAGCAAATCGGGCAACAAATCACGGCGAATACCTGACTTTGTCGATTCGTTGCTAATATTAACTTGTAAACAGATATTCAATGGTGCACGATTATCAGGCCGGTGATTATTTAATTTTTGTGCAATTTTCAAGCGATTCACACTGTGCGCCCAATCAAACGTCCCGGCAATGAGTTTTGCTTTATTCGTTTGGATCGGACCAATGAAATGCCAGGTTAATGTCAAATCAGTTAATTGATTAATTTTTTCAAGTGCTTCCTGTGCATAACTTTCACCAAAATCACGTTGTCCCGCTAAGGCGGCTTCCCGAATGGATACCGCTGGTTTTTTTTTGCTCACAGCAATCAATGTTACCGCGTTGCGACAATTCGACCGCACCTCCGCTTGCTGTACCCTAGTTCGTACTTGATTTAAAGCCGACACCACATCCCAATGATCCATAGCCACACCACACCTCAATATTACGACGAAAAAACATACCCTCGCTGTATTAAAAATCACTCAAGTTAAAATCATTTTAGTAATCTAGCCCAGTTTTTGCATTCACCCATGACGTTAACTAGCGACAATGTCACTTAGGAGGCCACCCGAGAATAATCATCATCGCGAAAACAACCGCCTAATTACCGAATTGTTTTCAAAATAAAAGATCGAAATGCATGATGGCAATGTTCAGTATCATGCTTAAATAGCGTGTATTCAGCAAAATATTCACCGCTTACTTTTAACCGGAGACCTGGATGCTTGTCAGCTAAAAGAGAAAGTGCTAGATAGCTACAAGCTTAACAACTCATATTACATCCATCAAACTACGGGAGCTCGTTAATATAATGGATATCGCAGAACTGCTCGCATTTAGCGTCAAAAGCTCAGCTTCGGATTTGCATCTATCCGCTGGTGAACCACCAATGATTCGGGTTGACGGCGATATTCGCCGCATCAATGTACCCAAGCTAGATCACAAAGCAGTACACAGCCTCATGTATGACATCATGAATGATAAGCAACGCAAAAATTTTGAAGAGTTTTACGAGACAGATTTTTCCTTTGAGATTCCCGGTCTTGCTCGCTTTCGTGTCAACGCCTTCACGCATCAACGGGGTGCAGGTGCCGTTTTTCGAACCATTCCAGCGAAAATTCTTTCCCTTGATGATCTGAAATGCCCGCCAATCTTTAAAGATATCTCTGATAATTCACGTGGGCTGATACTCGTTACTGGCCCAACAGGTTCGGGAAAATCAACAACCCTCGCCGCTATGATCAACTATATTAATGAAAGTACGTTTGGTCATATTTTAACAATCGAAGACCCCATCGAATTTGTCCATGAAAGCAAAAAATGTCTCATTAATCAACGTGAAGTACATCGAGACACGTTAGGATTTTCCCAGTCATTGCGGTCCGCATTACGGGAAGATCCGGATGTCATTCTGGTGGGTGAAATGCGCGACCCAGAAACCATCGGCTTAGCTTTGACCGCGGCAGAAACTGGCCACTTAGTCTTTGGCACCTTACACACCAACTCGGCAGCAAAAACCATAGACCGGATCATTGACGTATTTCCGGCGGCTGAAAAAGAAATGGTCCGTTCAATGTTATCAGAATCATTAAAAGCCGTTATCTCACAAACGCTGTTAAAGAAAAATAGTGGCGGACGCACCGCCGTCCATGAAATCATGATTGCAACGCCAGCGATTCGAAATTTAATCAGAGAAAATAAAGTACCTCAAATGTATTCCGCCATTCAAACAGGCCAGCAGCTCGGTATGCAGACGCTGGACCAGGCATTACTAAACGCCATCAATCGAAACGAAATCAGCCGCGTGGATGCCCGATTAAAAGCCAATAATAAAGAATTATTTTAAACCAATTTTTCGCACCCGACATACGAATAAACCAATTGACCACTTAACAGCGTCTGGTGCACTCGACCTTGCAACTCCCAGCCGATGCAAGGAGAGTTTTTCCCTTGGCTGACGATGCTATCTTCCGTGATGGTCCACCACTCATTGGGGTCATAGATACAAATATCAGCAGCCATGCCTGGGGTTAAACTTCCCAAGTCTAACCCTAAAATTTTTGCCGGATAAATCGTCAATCGTGCAATAACTTCCGACAGACTTAATCGCCCGTCTTGCACCAAACGCAAACTAAGAGGCAGCAACGTTTCCAAAGCGGAAATCCCCGGTTCGGTAGAAACAAACGGACCCAATTTGGCATCGAATTCATGCGGCTGATGATCGGAACAGATGACACTAATGACATTTTCAAACAACCCTTGGCGCAAACCATCCCGATCTCGCGATGTGCGAAACGGTGGCTGGACATGACAAAAACCATCAAACTCACCAATGTCTATCTCAGTCAAATGAAGATGATGAGCCGTCACATCGGCCGTCACCGGCAATCCCTCATGTTGCGCCCGAGCAATCATTCGTACCCCGCGCACGGTTGACAATTGACAAAAATGCGCTTTAACACCAGTATATTCGATCAATGCTAAGTCACGCCCAACCGCAACCGTTTCCGCAATATCAGGGATACCGGCCAGCCCCAAACGCAGACTCACGCTACCTTCGTGCACATAACCATCTCGACTTAACCAAGGTTCTTGGCTATGCAAAAATACGGTTAAATCATGGCTCGCTGCATATTCCATCGCCCGACGCATCACCAAGGTATTGCTAATCGGCATTAACCCATTACCCACCCCGACACAACCCGCTTGTCGCAACGCGCCCATTTCGCTAAGATGTTCCCCGCGCAATCCTAAAGTCAACGCTCCAATGGCCACAACACGTGCTTTATTTACCATTTGAGCACGGTGATTAATAAGATCCAATACCGCAGGCGTATCAATCGCTGGGTCGGTATCAGGCGGACAACATAAGGTCGTAATTCCGGCCGCCGCCGCCGCCGCTGTCTCACTGGCAATCGAAGCTTTATGCTCGCAGCCTGGCTCTCGCAAACGTGCTCGCAAATCAATGATTCCAGGGCAAACAATTTTATTTTCAGCATCAATCGTATGATCTATTTGAAAACCATCAGGTGCCACACCAACACTGACAATTTTTCCATCATCAATATACACATCATGAACACCATCCATCTGGTTTGCCGGATCGATCACGCGCCCGCCCTTAACCTGCAAACGCATTATCTATCCTCCAGAGAAGCACTATAACTACCCATGGCCATCGACATAATCGCCATGCGAACGGCAATACCATTGGTTACCTGTTCTAAAATCAGCGATTGAGGCCCATCCGCCACCTTTGAATCGATTTCAACGCCTCGATTAATCGGCCCTGGATGCATTACCAATGCGCCCGGTTTCGCGTAACTGTATTTCTCCTCGGTTAAACCGTAAAAATTAAAAAATTCTCTTTCGCTGGGTAAAAATGCACCACACATACGTTCGCGTTGCAAGCGCAGCATAATAATGACATCAACATTTTCTAAACCCGACCTCATATCATGGTACACATGCGCACCCAGCGTCTTGACATCTTCTGGTACAAAGGTTTTTGGACCAATAAGCCTGACTTCATTAACCCCCAATGTCGTCAAGGCATGGATTTGCGAACGCGCCACCCGAGAGTGCAATATATCCCCGACAATCGCCACTGTTAACGATGAAAATTGCTGAAAATGACGGCGAATGGTAAACATATCCAACATCGCCTGAGTGGGATGAGCATGACTGCCATCGCCCGCATTAATCACACTCACGTGCGGTTGACTGTGCTTCGCAATAAAATGAGCCGCACCACTTTGTGAATGGCGAACCACAAACATATCACTTTGCATCGCCTCCAGATTTCTTAAGGTATCCAATAACGACTCGCCCTTAGCCGTCGCCGACGTATCAATGTTTAAATTGAGCACGTCCGCAGACAATCTTTTCGCGGCCAGTTCAAAAGTCGTTCGAGTACGCGTGCTGTTTTCAAAAAATAAATTAACAATGGTTTTGCCACGTAATAAAGGTACTTTCTTGACCGCCTGTTCACCCACACTGGAAAAAGTCTCGGCGGTATCTAATATCGCCACTAACACGGAACGGGGAAGCCCTTCAACGGTTAAAAAATGACGCAACTTACCGTCAGAGGTCAATTGAATATTTTGTCTATAACTCATGAGGACGCTCTTAATAACAACAGCTAAGTAATCGCTAACCGCAGCGTCTCTGGCCCAGTTAGTTTGATATGTTGATCTTGCCTCAGCGCAACATGTTTACCCACCACATCGGCCTGAATAGGCAATTCCCTGCCTGCCCGGTCTACCAACACAGCTAACATCACAAACCGGGGACGCCCATAGTCAAAAATTTCATTTAATGCCGCCCTGATAGTACGGCCCGTATACAGCACGTCATCAATCAGCAATAGGCCCCGATCGGTAATATTAAACGGCAACTTAGACGGCTTGACCTGTGGATGCATTCCAATTCGAGTGAAATCATCTCGATAGAAAGCAATATTTAATGCACCAAGGGGAAAAGGATTCTTCATTTTTTGATGAAGCTTTTCCGCGATCCATAATCCGCCAGTATGAATGCCAATCATTAACGGCGACGACTCCCCATAATGCACCAGTTTCGCTTCAATACTGGGCACCATCTCTAGTAAGAGATTTTCCACAATTATATCCATAAGTGACTCACTGTCCCCTAAACTCCGATAACCAAGTATCGAGTATTAATTTTGCTGCAATAGCATCCGAGCCTTTTGCATCCTGGTATTTTTTCGAATATTGCTGGGTCTCTACCGCATAGGAAGATAAATACTCATTCACCCAAACAACAGGCAAAACAAACCGACCAGCCAACTGGTTACCGAAGCGGCGGCTCCGCGCTGTCATACGGCTTTGCTCACCATCGCCATGACACGGCAACCCGACAACACATAATTGTGGGTCCCATTGTGCAACCAATTTAGCAATGCCTTGCCAATCAGGCTTGCTAATAATATTTTTCATGGTATGTATTGGAGAAGCCTGGCGGGTAATCATATTGGCCACCGCTACGCCAATTTTTTTAGTGCCGTAATCAAACCCGAGTACGATGTCTATTTTCATTATACGTCTGCAGTGAATACGAGTAATTGACGACCGTCGATCATACTGATTAATTATTCAGTGCCTGGACAATCAAAGAAACTACCTCCTTCACATTTTTATCGCCCGTGTTAACCGTTAAATCCGCCACCGCTTCATAAAAAGGGGTGCGCTGTGCTAATAATTGTGCGATTTTACCTTGTGGATCTTCAGTCGCTAATAGCGGTCGACTATGATCCATGGCTGTTCGCTGATAAAGCTGATCGAGAGAGGCTGTCAAATAAACAACAAACCCGCTTTCGCTAAGCAGATTGCGATTCTCCTCTGACAACACAACCCCCCCGCCCGTGGCTAATACAATATTATCCAATTGGGACATTTCAGCCAACATCAAAGCCTCGCGCTTACGAAAACCGACTTCCCCCTCCAGATCAAAAATCAGCGGAATATTCGCTCCCGTACGTAATTCAATTTCTTTATCACAATCATAAAAGCTTTTTGCCAATGATTTAGCTAATGGCATACCTATGGTGGTTTTTCCTGCACCCATTGGCCCAACCAAAAAAACGCGGGGGGCTATACTAAGCCTAGGTTGCTTTACCGAATTCATGCGGTTTTGAAAAGACAACATGGAACTAACATTGCGGCCAAGACGATGACCCAATGTCGTTTGAAATCAATCCATTTAATTTTGACCCGCGACCTAATGAACCCGAACATTTTTTTACTATCCACTCATTTCAAACCAAGTTAATCATCAACCAAAATCAAAACCATGGCCGGATACCCCATTCATCCCGCCTTGCTTACCCACTGACACTGAAGTGATTTTTCTCCAATGGACCATACAGCCCAAGCAATCTAGCCCCAAGAAAACCACAAGGGAAGTCAATCTTTTAAACGTAAGCTTACGCCATTTACGTCACGGATAACGTAAGAAGTATACCAAATAAATAGCCTTATACTATCATGTTGTCAGCAAACATGGGTCAGCCCATTTTTAGACAACCACCAATCATCAGCGCTTTTTGTCAATTTTTAACAATATTCAATCAAACTCAAAGCATTTAGATAGTCTAATAGTCTATCAATGGGACACACTGTCAATCTTTAGTAGGTGATCCGTTACGACACCCAGATAAAAAATCGAACAATTAATAACCGATTATGTAGCAAATGATAATCCAAAAAAAGTGTGCCATTGCAGTCAGCTCTACAACTGAATTATAATTTGGTCAAGACTTAAAAAATGATAATATATGTTTAACATGGGGAGAATTCAGGTCAGTGCATTTTAAAACAACCGTCCAATAAAAATACTTTTACAGTCAACATGGTGGGTTACTTTCTTATGGCCCGGCTAAATGCACGATCCAATCGGCACGCCGTCGGTAAACTTGCCCCTAGTATGGGTATTACCAACGAGCCTATTCATACCTAATTAATGGTCACTTGATATATAAGCTGTACTTATTTGATGAACGAACGATAAAAGCAGAATCACAACTTCATACTGCCCTTATTAATAAATAATTTAACTATCCAAAATGAGAGCATAAAACGTCTAGACACGTTAGGTATGAGCCAACGCACACTCTGTGGGGGAGTATTAAAATGCGACATGTTTTACGCACGCTCAATTTATTTCTTTATTCGAGCCTATTTCCTATCGTTGCCTTGGCCGCGACATTCAATGTCGATTCTTTTGGTGATGGCAACGACCAATCGGTAGGCGATGGAATATGCCGCACCACGACAAGTGTCTGTACTTTGCGAGCCGCCATCCAGGAAGCCAACTTCAATACCTCATTGGATGAAATCAATTTACCTAGTGGTACGTATTCACTAACACTCGCCGGTATTGATGACAATAGTACGGCGGGTGATATCGATATCACATCCCCTTTAAAAATCATAGGTCAGCGTGCGAGTGATACCATTATTCAATCCAATGTCACACAGGGAAATAGCGAATATCGTATATTTCACATCGCACCGAATAACAACATCATTGATGTCACTATCACAAATGTTGGCATCAAAAATGGCTATGCCAACCAAGGCGCGGGTATCTATATTGAAAATGGTAATGTAGCACTAAACGACACACATATTTCAAACAATAACGCGACCCTAGGTAACAATGGTAAAGGTGGCGGTATTTATAATAAAAATGGTACATTAACCATTTATCGCAGCATAATATCCAATAATAATGCGGGAGCAAATAATATAGGTGCCGGTGGTGGCCTCTTTGCTGAGAATGGCAAAACTTATTTAATCAACACGATCATCGCCGCCAATGAAGCCAAAGGCATTAATGGCGGAGGTCTATTTAATAGCTCCACTCAACTGGTGATCGCTAGCAGTACCATTGCCCAAAACCGTATTGCCGGTGTTAACGCTTCCGGCGCCGGTCTTTACACGAATATCAACAATAGCGTTATCCTAAAAAATAGCATTATCGCCCAAAACAAACTTAACATTACCTCGAGCACCCCCATCTCCGACTGTGCAGGCGAGATCAAATCGGAAGGATATAACTTAATAGGAAATGCCACTGGCTGCACCATAAGCAATGGCCAAACAACGGATAAAATAGGCACATCAACCACCCTGATTGAGGCTGGCTTAGGTGCCTTATATACCGATACCACGGGCGGCATTGAAACCTTGCCACTGTTACCAAACAGTCCAGCCATTGATGCAGGTAACCCATCAGGCTGCCTTGACCACAACAATGCAAGACTGGAAAACGACCAACGCGGTAATAATGCATTCCCTCGCCACATCACCAGCAACACAGGAACGGCCGGCCGCTGTGATATCGGTGCTTTCGAATACACCACAAACACCAATGGTACATCACCTTCCAACAATTTGCCCACAGCATTCGGGTTTAATATGTCGGCCTGGACTAACCAAACTGTGTTTGGCGTATTACCCGCGACCGACCCCAATGGTTCACCAAATTCAACGGCATCAACACTAAGCTTTATTAGTAATACCCTGCCACAAAAAGGTTCTCTATCCATCAATAGCACCACCGGTTTTTTCCAATACACCCCCAACAACAACTTGTCAGGAAACGACACGTTTAGCTATTATGTTAAAAATTCCAACAACCAAGAGTCACCACCGGCCACCGTCAACATTATTATCAACAACACACAACAAACGCCTTCGCCCGATCAACTTAAAACCATCAACATGGATTTAATCGCGAGTGCGGATAAGCCACTGGTTGGTATTTTTGGTATTGTTGATGAAGATGGTGAGTATCAAGGGTGGGATTTATCGGTTAACACCAACCAGTTAAGCAAAGGCACACTACAGCAATATAACAACCAAAGCGTAGCCTACTTTATTTATACGCCAAGCAGTAATTTTGCAGGCACTGACAGCTTTCAATATACGGTAACCGATCGCGGCAATGACCGCACGAGCACCTCGTTGGTCACGCTATCTCTGCAAAACGCAACTGGACCGGTTTCCATACGCAATTTAGCCTTCGATAACGTATTAAAAACCTCCAGCTACAATAATGGATTAGTCATCGGAGTCACCAATCCAAATAATTTGACGTTGACCTATAATTTAGCAACTCAAGCGGCCTATGGCTCCGCCAATATCAGTGCAACCGGTAACTTTACCTACATACCGAATAATAATATCCCTACCACGATACAACAAGATACTTTTACCTATACTATTACGTACTTTGACACAGCAACGGGATTAAATACAACGACAACACCCGCGACAGCTACACTCAATTTTTTGAGCAATAATGTTTCCGTCTCTGTGACGAATAACACATTCAATAACATTTCCCGCACCAACGCCACAAGCCAGTCAATCGCCAACTTAGTCAGTAAACCAAATACCATCACTATCAC